>Ga0164241_10000072_pt1 | contig 239075 bp, 233 predicted proteins | sample OricomyardsoilBY_FD_108780 | JGI IMG/M metagenome (GOLD analysis project Ga0164241, IMG submission 108780) | Backyard soil microbial communities from Emeryville, California, USA - Original compost - Back yard soil (BY) | ecosystem: Environmental > Terrestrial > Soil > Unclassified | place...
CACTGCCTTTGGTAATTTTGCTTGCCATGTCGTAACTGGTGTATTCAAAGTTACGGCTATCACCGGTTATTGCATTACCATTTGCGTCATAAGTATAAGTGGCGGTGCCTGCTGTGGTTACAGCATGCGGCCCAGCGTTCGCACCTGAGTAAGCATAATTACCTACACCCGCTTTGGATTTAATATTGCCAAACCCATCGTAAGTGACATCGGGTGATGAACAAGTTGGATTGGTCGTTGCACCCGCCACAGTTTTTATTAATCGATTTAATCCGTCGTAACAAAAACTTTCGCTTTTATTTTTGCTGCCTGAGCCATTAATTTTTGACGCGTGATTGGTGCGGTATTGCAGGTTACCTAATACATCCCATTGGTAGGACATATCTTGCAAAGTCCAAGAACCTATAGAGGCTTGTTGATTGGTGAGCTGCCCGGTTAAATCGTTATAGGTGTTAAAACTGTCTACACCATTGCCACGGAATTCCCGCGTGACTTGACCGCGCGCATTCATGGTTTTCACTTGGGATAACAAACTGCCCGTGCCTATATCAACAACAGTTTGTGCATAACCATAATCGTTATAACTGGTTCGTGTTCCGCTAGCGAGGTAACTACCATTTGCTGTGAGTTGATTATCCAGTGCGTCATATTGTTTGGACGCACGGCCGAATGAATCGTAGTCCACTCGATTGACATATTCTGTACTACTGCCTGGATAGTAACTTCTTGTCACTGTTGGACGTGTCAGTGGATCAAACTCATTCAGTGTTTTATGACAACTGCTGGAGGTTTGTGAACAAGTTGCAACACCTGTAGTTAATGCAGTGTTGATTTGTGTTGTCGTTAAGCCTGCGCTGCTGTCCATTACCACAGCAGTTAATTTGCCGTTGATGCCGGTATTTTGTGCAGACACACCTTTTTCATAAAACCATTGCGTAAAACTTTCTATGGAATTATTTGCGAGGAAATCAACACGCCCAATCATGCGACCAAGCTTGTCGTAATGCATTTGCGTGCGTTGACCTTTGGGGTCCGCTTGTTCGATTAGTTCACCGAAGCCGTTGTATTTGTAAGTCCACCATCCAGCTCTACCGTAAGTAGCTAGATCACAAGAAATGTTTAAATCATTTTGTGCTGCTGTAGTAGTCGATTTATCTGGATCCAGCATCGCTGTTTTACGGCCCAGATTGTCGTAGCACATACGCACAGTAATATCCCTGACTTGCCCATCAGCATGGGTCGCTCGAGTGGTCGCTTTTAATAAACCACCGTAAACGTCGTATTCATATTTAATTAAACCTTGCAGCGCATCTTCCACCTGCACTAATTGCCCCAAACCGTTTTTGGTTTCGTATTTTTTCTGATTTTTTGCATTAGTTGATGTAGTGGTGTTACCGCTATAAGCCAAAGTAGAACTGGACAAATCTGGTGCAGTGATTTTTGTTGGCCTGCCAAATTTATCAAACGCGATAATTGTCCAGGCAGTTGCTTGACCTGCAACAGGATTTGTTGAACTAAATGGAATGGATTGACGTTTTATACGGCTTAAATTGTCGTACTCAGTATCCATATTGCTCCAGTTACCATCGAAGCTGCGTTTACTGCTGCGAATATTGCGGCCTAACTTATCAAAATATTCCATGGCCTCACTGCCACCGGACACACGTGAACGTGTGCGATACACGGCGCCTGTTGGGCAAGTAATTCCTGTACTGCCATTACACCAACGGCTTTCAGTGCGAGACCAACTGCCATCGGCATTTTTCTTCATGTACTCGTTGCCCATCGCATCAAAGTAAGTGGTGCCACTGGGAACACCATTAGCATCAGTTGCTGAAACAGCTTGACCGTATTCATTACGTGCTGTGATTTGTGCAGACTGACTCAAATCATTTCGAGTTGAAACCAAATAACGACCGTCAGTTGAATAATCATTAAATGTATTGCGGGTTTCTAAAACACCAAGAGTATTGAGTGCCGTTAGGCTGACGGTTTTTTTGTTACCAAAATTATCGTATTGGTAAACGGTTTTAACTTCATCTGTTACTTGATCTGATTTTTTAACAATTTCAGATTCCAGCAAAAAGTTGAAACTGCCACCTTGTGGATAGTATGTAAATGTTGAAGTTTTACTGACAGGTGAGCTGCCATCACGCACTGTGTCTACTTTTGTTTGTGTCAATCGACCATAACGCTTGAACTCATCTGTTGAGCCATAAGTATTATTCACCGTTTGCGTAAGACTGGTATCAACACCGCTTGCAGTTTTACCGCTGGTCGTTGCTACAACTTGAGTGACATTACCAAAATTGTCGTAAGTATTGGTTGTCGAAATGGTTTGTAAAACCGGGTTAACGGAATCATCAGCATCGTAGGTTTTTTCGGTGCTCTCCAGTAAATAAGGCAAATAGGTTTTGGCTCCACTAACAGGTTGCTTGAGATCCCATTTATTAAGTGAATGACTTAATACTTTTGCATTTGCAGTAGAATCGGAATAAACAGTAGTAGAGATCGGGCTGCCGATAAAAGGAAAATCCTGACGATAGAAACTAACTGTCGTAACACCTGATTGCGCATCAATTGTTTTTAATTTTGCAAAACCTAAAAAGCCACGGCCCGATGCTTGCATTTTCGCTTCGCCATAGTGGTAATCTACTTTGCTCATGGCTTGTTGATCAACTGAATAAGCGACGCTGTCATTCGCTTTGGGAGCATTGGATTCGACTGCAGTTACGATCATCATCGAACCGTTGATTTCCAATACCGGTGCACCTTTGTTGGCATTGTTTGGAACCAGAGTTGTGCTACCAGTTGGTAAATCCCATCCTGAATTCAAGCGAGTGTAAAATTGCGCAGTGTTATAGGTGTAGTAGATAAATTCGCCCACACAATATCCAGGATCACCTGACTGGAAACACTCGAATACAGTGCTTGATGTATTTAATGTTGGATCAACATCTGTTCTTGTATAGCGCCCGCTATTTGCAAGAGTGCCGTAAGAAACTCTGGTGACAGCCCCTGTGCCATTGGTTATTCCGGTAATCGTTAAATTTTGACGAGTTTGCGTTTCAAGAACATCCGATGGTGCCCATGTCAAACACCCTTGATCATCGTAAGTGAAAACAACGCAGTAAAGAGGCCCTGTTCCTGCAGTCTTATATTGTCCAGCTAATGCAGATATAGTATTGGTGGAATTATGTAATCCAATGATATCTTGAATCCCATCACCGGAAACATCTTGTAAAATGAATTGGGATGTTGTGGAATTTGATCCCGTCGCTATATTAATTGGAGAAGTAGAATTCCAGAGCAACACTTTTAGTTGTGATGTGTTTCGATCATTCCAAAATAAATCAACCATACCATCATTATTGTAATCAACAAATTGTGCGACTGTTTCTTTTGGTTCTGTAGTATAACTGGGTAAGCTGACCCAATTAACTGTAGGAGCGAAACCAGCTCCGGTATTTAATCGATATTGATAACTAGAAATATTTGTTATAACAATATCGGACAAACCATCACCATTCAGATCTACCGGTTTGAAAACGTCATCGCTGCTACCAATATCGGTTGTCACCACTGAATATACAACATCAGAATATTTTACGAGCTTATTGTTTAACACTACAAACGGATAATAAAATCTCTTCGCAACTGTTACTGGAGTTTGTCCGTTAATCGGATTTATGCAATTATAATAGTTCCAATAAATACCAATAAAATCGGTTACACCATCACCATTAAAATCTGCCGATGTATCATTTTTTATTCCAAATTGTGGAGGAATTCCAGAAGGCGTACAGTATATGGGACTACCCGGTACGTAAGGCGAAGATCCAAATTGTGGAAATTGATTTGACGGATCAAGAGTAAATACAACTTTTGATCCAAATTTATAATAAGTTGATGAACTGACAGGCTGGCTACCGTCTACTATCAATGGATAATAACCACCAGCAGATATTGCATCTGCCAGTCCATCCGAGTTTGCATCAGCAAAAGTTAAAGCCGACTCTACCAGCCCTAGGTTAATTGGATTTGAATCCAAACTCCAAATTTTTTCAGAGCTGGCAGGTGCTGATTTGTAGAGGTACCACTTCTTGCTATCATAAATCGCAATATCCTGACGTCCATCTGCGTTGTAATCAAAATTCTGCAATTGAATTAATCTATAATTATCCACAGTGAACGTTTTTACTGAAATGGCTGAATTTGATACGGCATCATCAGAAAATCGCGTTACAAGAGTGACATCCGCTTTACCTGTACTGGCATTGATAAGACTTTGCAACACGATATAAACCAAATCCTGCCTGCCATCACCTGTCACATCAGCAAACAGTTTTTGAAGTATTGGTTTTCCATCTGTTCCATGAGATACATTTAGTTTTGGTACAACTGACTCAAAACTAATTTTTGTTCCGCCTCCCCAACTGAAGTGCGTAGGCGCATAACAGGCACTTCCTCGGCACTCTTGAATAGAAGCAAGGCGGGAAATATCTTTTATTCCAAGATTGTCATTAGAATCTAATAAGGTGTTTGGCAGATAATTTAAATTGTAACGGCGTAACTCGCTAAGCACCGGTGTAGATGATGGGCTGACTGAACTGTTGTAAACTTTAATTTGATTTAATTTTTGTGTTTGCCCAAATAAATAACCAGCAACGTAGGCACTGGCTGAATCATTTCGGCTCCCATAAATAAACTCAATTTTCGCCTGTGCTTGAGCATAGGTATTGAATGCGTAAAAAATATTTTTAATAACTTGTCCGGTAGCTGCATCTCCACCATATTCATAATCAATTGCATTCCCCATATTGTCCTGAAAGCGACTGATTGCCCAAGTCAAAATAGTCGTCGATGGATTCGACGTCGAACCCGAAACTTCAGACAAGGATGAACCTGTAGCGCCATAGGTTGTAATAGAACCATCCTTCGCTTTCACTTCAAATTTATCCGGATGACCTACCGAACCACCCACTGCTTTTACTTCAATAACAGAATCAATTTCGGTTTTATAGGTACTGCCTACACTACCATAAGTACCGCCAGTTAAAATCAAACGCTGACCATCCAAACAAAAGCGATCATTCGCACTCCAGGTAATAGGTTGTGGATTAGTGTCTTGCGACAAAGTTTGACGACAACGTGAAATAGCTGAAATCCCACTCAATGACCATCCGCGACCGGCAATACCACTGCCAGCATTACTGGAATAATTCAAACCAATTTGTGGATTAACACCTGCAATTCCTTCAGGCACATTGATCGGAATTGAATAAGTCGCCGCACCTGATTCATCTACACGGAATTGTCCGCCCGTAGTGCCTACGTAAGTTGCATCAACAATCGGTTGGGAAACTGCGGGAGTAACTTCAAAATAACGATTGGGAACATTTCCGCTTCCTTCCGCCAAATACGCATATTCAGCAGAGGAATTATCTTTCAATACAACATCATTCTTACCATCACCATTGATATCAACAATTTGCAACTGCACATTGCGATCACTTATACCCACATAACTATTTACCGAGTAAGTTTTAACAACGGTCGGCAAATCAACGCTCGAAAAACTATTTAACAACAAGGCAGGAGTGGATGCGTTAGCACCACGCAGTAATAATGTATTTTGGCCACTCGATGAACTGACGACAAACACGTCGCTATTCATCGCACCCAGTTTCAAAGTTCCATTCCCTAGCTTCAAGGCCAAATCTGCATCCAGCATAGTAAAACTTTGCGGCGCACTGTAATTGCCCGCATTGTTATACGCCACAAAATTCTTGGTACCTTTCAATACCAAAGGCGTTGCTATGTCGCCATGTAAAATTAACGTCCACGGATTCTGCGCAAAGTAATAATCACCATCTCCATCACCATCAACATCACCTAAATAGATATTGTAATTATCAGTTCTGATATCCAACGCAAATGACATTTGCGCGAAGAATATAGAAACAACAACTAATGTTATTTTTTTTATCAAATTTAACATGACTACTCCGGATTTTTAGTCGATGGTGAAATACAAATATAACAATGTCGGAAGTCGCTAGGCTCTTCCAACCTACAAGACTGCGGTCACTTGACCCACACCTGCTCGATCAATCTATTACCAGTTGTTCCTCCGCCTGCACATCCCGTAAACGCGAGAGTAACTGTTTTTCCTGACACAAAAGCGCTCATAATTGCTGTGTATAATCTCTTACCGCTCTCTGTATCAGCATTAGCTAGGACTAAATAGGTTAAATCACTACAATTCCCTGGATTTGCTGCTCCAGGCATTTTTATGTAAACAGATGAATTCGGAAATACTCGAACACTTTGAATAACATAATCTCCTGACCACCCATCATATGCATATGATTGAATTGAGATTAAGGCCAAAATACAACTTAACATGATTTTTTTCATAAAATACTCCGACAGCTTTCAATTAATATCACTTCATCAATTTTTAATGTAAATTGACTCTTAAAAACATTCTTGATTTAAAAATAGCGCATGTAATTTCAGGTCGTACACTAATTATCCTATTTCTATTTAGTGACGTATCCCCAACTCCATGATTCAATTGTGCTATAAATACCGCAGTCCCCTGTTCCTCTCGCTCTCACTCTTTGGCCAGATGCCTGTGCTGCCAATGCGATACTCATGATAGCTTGACCGCCAGGAGTGTTTACATCAAATGCTAAAAGATTTGGGTAACCATTAATACAGGTCGCGGGTGTTCCATTTAAATCCTGCTCAAACACTACATAACCTTTTCCAGACTTATCAGCTCGCACGGCAGTAACCTTAGCATTCACATCACCTGCCGCGAAAACTGAAGGTGAACACAAAACTGTAATGATGAATAAACTCAAACATCTTTTTAACATGGTTAGATCCTCTCCTCTTTAATTACTCGATCGTCGCAGTTATAATTCTTGGACGATTATTTTCACATGTTGTAATTATTTAATTAATTGAAGATAAGCAGGCTTAGGAAATGCACTATTATCTGCTTGTTCCTCACAGGTACCTGTAACACCTTCAAGTTTGATAATGAGATTCTTATCTGCAGCCATTGAGATTTCGGCAATACTTAACCACGAATTACATGTTTGAGATTCAATACCTCCTGAAGAACCATTCAGATTACATAAAAATTTCCAATCCCCCCAGTCTGGTTTAACAAACAACCCCGAACCAGCACTAACATACAAGTTTAAAACTTTTCCTTTACACCACAAAGTAGCACCGTACGATTGGCTTGATATCATCAGTAAAAATCCACAAAGAAACATAATTTTTTTCATAATTCACCTAGATTTATAATGTAATACTGTTTATTTAAAAATATCACTGAGTGCGTTATTTAAAAGATTGATCGCGATATTTGAACTCTCTTTAACTTTCATAAAATTTTCTGTTTTCACAGCCGAAAAATCCTCCGGATAATTTACCTGAATACTTTTTCTATTTTTTACAACATCCAACACCAACCAAGCGGAAACCTGATCATCAGGAGCAGATTTAAACCCCCAGGTTTTTATTTTTATGGATTCAATTGATGAAATCTGCGATTGCGTTAGCTGTTGTCTAACAAATTCGCGAAAGTCGAAACTTGGATTCTGCTTAAGAATATTATTGGATATGTCTTTTGCTATGCCTTGATCTATGGCAATACCAATGGCAGCGCCGCCTACCATGACAGAGTCCAGCATTATGCCAGCTGCGGCTCCGCGGCCTGTAAAACTAAGGGAGGGTTTTTCGTCAAAGGAAATATCGACAAAGGAATTTTGATGTTGATTTACACATGCAGGCAAGAACAGCAATGAGGTTATCAGTAGTAAGTCGTTAATTTTTATACAATTAAACTTCAATTGAACCTACTCCCTTAAGCTCTTAGCCAATTATCAATGAGCATTAAATTTATTGTGATTATTATAAGTAAGAATGTAATGGTTTTCTTTATATCAGAAGATTTTCAAAACGGCAATAAGCTAATTTATGTTATGGATAAAAAAAGCCGCAAGAGCAACCCCTTGCGGCTTTTTTCAAAACCCGGCAATTAACGCTGGGCTTTAGACTTGATAACTTCGTCGTAAGTTGACTGCACATCGGTGATTTTTGCTTTGGCTACTATGTAGTCCACAACTTGATCTTCCAAGACTGCTGATTCAACGCCCGATAATAATTCACGGTTACTGTTGTAATAATCAATCACTTCTTGTGGTTGTTCGTAGGTTGATGCAATTTCTTCGATTTTGGCTTGCATCGCCTTTGCATCAAGTTTCATTTTAGAATCTTTTACAATTTCGCCAACAACTAATCCTAGAGTCACTCGACGATTCGCTTCTTCTTCAAACATGGTATCAGGCAATAAACTTCTGACATCAAAGTTTTGTTGCTGGCCACCAAAACGCTGCATCATTTGGTCGCGAAGGATATTGATTTCGTTGGCAACCAAGGCTTTTGGAATATCAATTGTATGAGATGCAATTAACGCATCCATAACTTGTGTTTTAACTTTTGCTTTGAGGGCATTGTTAAGCTCCCGCTCCATATTCACTTTTACTTCTGCGCGGAATTGCTTTAAATCTCCGGCAACACCAAATTTGCTAAAAAATTCTTGATCGACTTCAGGTAGCTCTGGAGCAGAAACACTATTTACAGTGATTTTAAATTCAGCTGCTGCACCTTTTAATTCTTCGGCTTGGTAATCTTCAGGGAAAGTAACAGTGATAGATTTCTCCTCTCCTGTTTTCATTCCAACAATTCCATCTTCAAAACCAGGAATCATGGATTTTGAACCCAGAACCAGGTTTTGGTTGTCAGCTTTTCCACCGGCAAATTCAACGCCGTCTTTGGTGCCGACGAAATTAATATTGACTTGATCACCGTCGGCAGCAGCACGATCAGTCACTGACCATTTAGCTTGTGCTTTACGCAAAGTCTCAATCATAGTGTCCAAATCGGCTTCAGTAACTTCTGCAGTTTCACGAGAAATTTCATAACTGCTCATATCCGCCAATGCAACTGACGGATAAACCTCAAATACGGCGATGTATTCAAGATCTTTACCCGGTGTCATTTGTTTTGGTTCTATGGCTGGTTGCCCGGCAGGTTTTACATTTTCTTTTTGAACTGCGGCGTAGAAAGATCGACTGATCACATCACCCACAACTTCTTGACGAATATTGGCACCGTAACGTTGTTTAACAACAGAGACTGGCACTTTCCCCTTACGAAAACCTTTGATACTGACAGTGCGTGCAGCTTGTTTGATACGATTGTCAACTTCGTTTTCGATTTGTTCTGCGGGTACGCCAACGGTTAAGCGACGTTCCAAGCCAGAGGTAGTTTCAAGTGAAACCTGCATATATGCCTCGTGAAATAACTAGTGATACCGCATGAAATGCACGCTAGGTGCTGAATTCTGCCTATTTAAATGGTGCGGACGGAGAGACTCGAACTCTCACACCTTGCGGCGCCAGAACCTAAACCTGGTGTGTCTACCAATTTCACCACGTCCGCTGCATAACCCTCACAGGGTTTTACTGGCAATGCACAAACTAACTTGTTGATTTTTATATTAATTTATAAAATACAATCAAGCAGTCGGCGCGAAGGGTGCGAATTTTGCCACGACAGCATCAAAGCATCAACCAGTATTTGCTTAAAGCCCAGATAACTTTTTATTTAATCCTCACTTGAGGTATTTAAAGCTCGCAAAGCTTTTGCCCTTGAACAGGCGTCGTCAACAATTGTTTGAGTGTTTTGAATTGAAAGGGAATAGCTTCGGGCTTCAATCCGACATTTCTTTGGATCACAAAATGAAGGTGTGGCCCCGACGAATATCCTGATGAACCCGACTTCGCCAGCAGATCACCCACTTTCACTTTATCGCCAACGTTGACCTCAGCTGACCCAAGTAAAATATGCGCATAAAGTGCCCAGGTTCCGTCGTCATGAAATACTTGAATAAAGTTAGCCTTATCCATAAAAAATTCATCAATACCACCGAGTGCATAGTCATCTTTAACAGCGACCACTACGCCATCCCTTGCTGCCAATATCCCGGTACCTACACTGGTACCCAGATCTACCGCAAATTGACTTTGAGAATTTTGATGTGAAAACTTTCCATTAAAGGATTGAGTGATGCGGGGACATAAGGATATATCCAGAGGAAAGGCATAGACTTGCTCTTTGGGTACTGCATGTGGATCGCCCATAAACCAGGCGTAGGCAAAAGCGTTTTTATTTTGTTCGAGCAGACGAATTTTTTGTGTTGCGCGAGCAACTACCAAATAATCCTGAGCTATTTTATCGGCTTTGGAATTTTTTATTGAGAGCTGCACGGGAGCGTAAAATTTATTTTCCGCCATTAACCAGTGTTGATCACCCTCTTGCTGATTGAATAATCGAAAAGAAGCACCCTTAGGTCTTTCCGATTTATAATTTACTCTTTCAACTTTTTCGGTTGCTGGCGGCTTATCTGTAAAATGCCAACGCCCATTACTGTCTTGATATTTATAAATATTGGCGTTGAGTTCCGCTGGAAAAATCGATGCATAAAAGAGAGCAAAAACGAAGACTGAACAATGACATATAATCCTCTTCATTTTTTATCCTGATTTAAAATTCAGCAAGAACCAAACGTTGCCGCTGTATTAATAACATGATTTCGCGCAAAAAAATCTCCAACTGGTCCACATCTATTTCTGGCTCATCTTCAATCTGCACTAAAGGAATTTGATTTTCGTTATTTGAAAATGCTTTGGCTTCTGGCTGTGGTGGGGTCGAAGAACTTAAGTTTCGAATTGCTCCTAATAAAAGAGAAAGCCACGAAGACCGGTTTGCTTTTAATTCCACCAATTCATCAACAGATTGCGAGTGACTGGATTGCGCAGCCATTTCTGTTTGCAATTGATCAATTGAACTAATTTGATACGCCATTTTTAATCGACTGGAAGATGCTATTTCACGCAAATAGAAAATCAATGCCAATTCGAAATGCATGAGTACTGCATTGATCATCGCATCCTGATGCAAGGGAGGTAATAAATCTTGAGAAAGTTGACGCGTCTGCTGCAATAAAAACTTTGCTTGCAACAGACGCTGGTTTACGCGAGAAAAATCACTGATTTTATTTACTGACATGCCATTTGCCAGATTGGTAAAATGCCTTCCAGCCTGTTGCCTTGCCATTCACTTCGGTTTGCACATATTGCTCTTTGGTTTTTCGACTAAAGCGAATAATAGCCAAATTACCGTCTGGATCTTTTACCGGCGCTGACAACAAGAAATGATACTTGGGATCAATTTGTTTTTTGAAGGGCAACAATTCTGAAACCAGAGGTGCGCGGGTTTCACGATTTTTTGGGAACTGACTTGCTGCTAAAAACAATCCTGCCGCACCATCACGCAACACATAATAATCATCCACTTTTTCACAACGCAAATCGGGCATTGCAATGGGATCAACTTTGGGTGGTGCTGCTTCGCCGCTTTTGAGAAGTTTGCGCGTGTTTTTGCATTCGCTATTGGTACAGCCAAAATATTTTCCAAAACGCCCGGTTTTTAACTGCATTTGACTGCCGCACTTATCACATTCCAAAACCGGACCTTCATAGCCTTTTAATTTGAAACTGCCCTGCTCCACTTCATAACCCGCACAATCCGGGTTGTTACCACAAATATGCAATTTACGTTTTTCGTCGAGCAGATAAGAATCCATTGCGGAGTTACATATTTTGCAACGATGCTTGGTACGCAGTTGACGTGATTCAGCTTCATCATCAGCATCCTCATCAATAGCTTCGTGACCAGATACCAAATTCATGGTGTTCTTGCATCTTTCTTTCGGCGGCAAGGCATAACCTGAACAACCTAAAAATACCCCGGTTGCGCCAGTACGGATTTGCATATGCCGACCACAAAGACTGCAGGGGATATCTGTGTCTACCGGGTCGTTGGCGCGCATACCTTTTGTATCAGCCGAAGCTTTTTTAAGTTGCGAAGTAAAACCACGATAGAAATTATCTAAAATATCTCGCCACTTTTTTTCACCCTGTGCAATCAAGTCGAGTGAATTTTCCATATTAGCGGTGAATCCATAATCCATTAAGTCATCAAAACTTTCCACCAAACGTTCAGTGACTATGTCACCCATTTTTTCGGCATAAAAGCGACGATTTTCCTGACGCACATAACCGCGCTCTTGAATAGTTGAAATAATTGCCGCATAAGTGGATGGACGACCAATGGCACGGCTTTCCAATTCTTTTACCAAACTGGCTTCTGTATAGCGCGCAGTCGGTTTGGTGAAATGTTGTTTTGGATTTAATTGAATTAAAGGCAAAACCTGACCTGGTTTTATATCAGGCAGCACCAAGTCTTCATCTTTTTTGACGACTTGTGGCAATACTTTTGTAAAGCCATCAAAGCGAATTACACGGCCGCGTGTACGCAATTCAAAATCACCGGCTTTAACCACGATACTGGTACTAGTGTATTCCGCCGGGCTCATCTGACAGGCAACAAATTGCTGCCAAATTAATCCGTATAAACGTTCAGCATCACGTTCCATGCCGCTTAATTGATTTGGCTGAACACCGACATTGGATGGGCGAATCGCTTCATGCGCTTCTTGCGCACCTTCTTTACTGGAATAACTCTGCGGCGTTTTCGGTAAATATTTTTCACCAAAATTTTCCAGAATATACTCGCGGCATGACTCAACAGCTTCCTGACTTAAATTGGTCGAGTCAGTTCGCATATAAGTGATATAACCCGCTTCGTACAAACGTTGCGCCATCATCATGGTTTTCTTTACGCCGAACCCCAAACGAGTACTCGCCGCTTGTTGCAAAGTGGATGTAATAAAAGGAGCAGATGGTTTTGCTTGTGTGGGTTTGTCTTCTCGACTGATAACTTCATATTTTGCTTTTTGGAGTAAAGCTACCGCAGCATTGGTTTGCGCTTCATTGACAGGCTTAAAAGCTTCATTACCTTGTTTCTTAACTTCGAAGGCGACAACTTGTTTTTTTGCTGCGTCCAAATCGGCGAAGAGTGTCCAATATTCTTCTGGAATAAATGCGCGAATTTCACGTTCGCGTTCAACGACCAAACGCACAGCAACTGACTGTACACGTCCTGCTGATAAACCGCGGGCAACTTTTTCCCACAACAGAGGTGACACCATATAACCCACAACTCTGTCCAAAAAGCGGCGAGCTTGCTGTGCATCAACACGATCCTGATCGATCATGCCCGGGCTTTTAAATGCATTTTGAATTGCGGTTTTAGTGATTTCGTTAAACACCACACGACGATAACGTGTAGGATCACCACCTATAGCTTCGCGCAGATGCCAGGCAATGGCTTCTCCTTCTCTATCCAAGTCGGTTGCCAGATAAATAGTGTCAGCTTTTTCTGCCAGCTTTCTCAATTCATCCACGACCTTTTCTTTGCCGGGCAGAATTTCATAATGCGCTTTCCATTTATTATCCGGATCAATACCCATGCGAGACACTAACTGGGTTTTTGCTTTTGATTCTTTTTGTGCTGCTTTTTCTTCAGCAGACAGTTTTCGAGTTGCTGCGGCTAATTTTGCACGCTCTTTCGCGTCAACAGGTTTGGTTGAGCCGCTGGTGGGGAGATCTCGAATATGACCAATACTGGACTTAACAACAAAGTCGGCGCCCAAATACTTATTAATCGTTTTGGCTTTGGCGGGTGATTCAACAATAACTAAAGACTTGCCCATGATGATCTTCTAATCAATTTGCTAAAAGGGATGTTACAAGGCTGATTTAAGCAGCAGAAATGCAAGGCGGCAAATTCACCAAACCTTATCTAAACTGGGTACTTATCTAATCCAAAATCAGTAAAAGGTGCGCAGTTATAAGTCCTGAATCGGCAGGGGTCAAGTTCAACTTTTAAAAGCCCCCCCTAAAATCGACCTAAACAAACCATCATAACCAATTGTTTTTAATAGAGTTTATAAGATCATTATGAATGTAATTATTATTCTTGCCCTGTTAATGCTCGCAGCCTTGATTATCGTCAGTTTCATTCACGAAAAGCAGAAGAAGGAACAAATTCAACGACAACAGCAAAGAAGACTAAGACTTCAAATTGAGGAATTGAATGAAGTATTAGGCTGTATAGAGCAAACAGTCGGTGACAAACATCTTGCCAGAAAAATTAATGGCCTAATCTATGGCCTACTGGAAGCTCTGGGTCGACTCGATGCTAAACGCTCACCCTACGTAGAAACCGCACTTCATCGTGTCATGGCCCACAACCAGGAGCTGGATAGTTCCCATACGCAATTGCCTGTCAGATATGAACGAGAAAGCGACGCTCAAATCAACAAAACACAGCGACAGTTAATTGAAGCAATCAATATTTTATCCAATCTGGCCTCTCAAGGGCGGCTTGAAGAAGCTGAATTTGAGTCATATCAAAATGAATTGCGATGGGCACATCTGATGGTGGCAGTCATGTCCTATATTGCACAAGGCAAGAAGAGCCTCACTATCGGCGATAGAGTCACCGCTCAAGCATTTTTTCAACGCGCTCACTTCCAGTTAATGGAATCAACTCATCCCAATAGCAAAAGGTTGAACTTGATTAAAGAAATCAACGAGATGATTGACGGCGACCGTAGTCAATTAAGCAGTCACTTGGTAGGCCTGAATCATGGTCTTTTAAATGAAGAAATTGATTTTTAGTGATACAAGGCTTGAAGATGCTTTAAAAGATCAATGAGACTTAATAGCGTTTCCTTGTCATCCTCTTCTTTCCAAAAAAAGCTGACTCCTGAATGACCGGCAGCAAATCCCATAACCGAATCAGGTATGTCCACAAGTCTTTTTAACAGGAAATTTTGTACTGACTCGGGTGGACGATTGTCATTTGCCCAATCCCATTCTTTAAAAAAATTCAATTCGTGTGGATATTGTGTACGACGTAATATCCACTCATCCTGATGAGACAGTTTTTCATTTGGGGCGACTGTATACACAGTCCACACAGGCGACGCGTCTGTATCGGTTTTTAAAGGTGGCAAACGTCGAAGAGAATAAAGTGCGCCTTTTTCTCTGGCCAATAATCGCAATTTTTCAAGTTGACTTTGCTTGCCCCGAGGTTTTAGCGCTATGATAGGCGCGATAATAAAAGCAATGACACCCAGTAATATTAGAAAAAAAGTCACATTAATCTCCATTAGATTTAATAGAAACACACCGAATCCGTAATTCAATACTCATCTGTAAAAAAGGAAACATCATGGCATATTCTCATATTTTAGTTGGATTAGATCTATCAGAAGATTGCATGGCAGTTTTACGAAAAGCTGTGGCACTTGCGAAAAACTGTAACGCCAAATTAAGTTTAGTGCACGTCATCGAACCACTTGCCATTTCCTATGGTGGAGATATGGCCTTGGACATAGGTGTTATTCAAGAACAACAAACCTCCAGTGCGATGAGTGCGCTTAAAAAATTGGTCTCTGATCTTAACTTTCCTGTCTATCAAGAGCATGTCCTGATCGGTCAGGCAGCCGATGAAATGCATTATCTCGCCAAAGAAGAAAACTGCGACTTAATTTTAGTCGGCAGTCACGGGCGCAAAGGTTTTGCACTATTACTTGGCTCTACACCCAATAGTGTTTTACACGGCGCTGAGTGTGACGTCCTGGCCGTATTCGTCAAATAATTTATTCGTAGGATGTGTGGAGCGCAGCGATACGCATCCTGGGGTTTCAAAATATGCAGCACATGTTGTCGAGTGATGCGTATCGCTACGCTCCACAGCATCCTACATAGATTCCAATTCTGCCCAACGCTCAAAACTTGCCTCCAAATCTGCTTCAACTTTTGCGAGCAAACTTAAATGTGAATCTATTTCTTGCTGAGATTTTTCGTAAAAATGTTGATCACCTATATCGGATTGAAGTTTAGATAACTGCTGTTCCAAGTCTTCAATTTTTTTCGGCAACTCTTCAAATTCTTTTTGCAATTTATAACTAAGTTTCTTGGGTTTATTAGCTGGTGAGCTGACACTGGATTTTGTTTCTGTCGGCTTTTGTTCAATCGATTTTTGTCCCGCCTTGATTTCAATTTTTGGCGCTGTAGGATTCATTTGAGGTTTTACCCACTGCCCTCCTTGATTCAGCCAATCATCGTAGCCACCGACGTATTCAAGCAATTTACCTTCACCTTCAAACGCAATTACGCTGGTAACACAATTATTTAAAAATTCCCGATCATGGCTGACAAGTAATAAGGTACCGGGATATTCACCTAAAATATCTTCCAGAAGTTCCAGAGTTTCAACATCCAAATCATTGGTCGGTTCATCCAGTACTAATATATTCGCGGGCTTGCTAAATAATTTAGCCAGAAGCACACGGTTTCGTTCACCACCAGACAAAGCACGCAAAGGTGTTCTAGCGCGTTCACCGCTGAAAAGAAAATCACTGAGATATGAAAATATATGTTTTGATTGGCCATTAATTTCAATAAATTCACGGCCTTCTGCAAGATTGTCAACAGCATTGGCATTTAAATCCAATTGATCACGCAGTTGATCGAAATAGGCAATTTTTAAATGGGTGCCACGTTTGATACTACCTGATTGCGGTTCCAAATCACCCAGGATGAGTTTTAATAATGTACTTTTTCCTGCGCCATTAGGGCCAATTAATCCAATTCGATCACCGCGTATAATGCGAGTAGTAAAATTGTTAACGATCACTTTTGTTCCATGAGCAAATGAAACCTGATCCAATTCAGCGACTAATTTTCCAGATGATTCACCTGCATCTACATTAAAACTGACCTTGCCCTGAACTTCTCGCCGCGCTGATCTTTCTACGCGCAAGGCTTTTAACGCACGCACCCGACCTTCATTACGTGTACGACGCGCTTTGATTCCTTGCCTAATCCATACTTCTTCCTGAGCTAATCGTTTATCAAATAATTCATTGTGACGCGACTCATCGGCAAGCATTTGTTCGCGATAAACCAGGAAGCTTTGATAATCACCGGTCCAATAACGTAAATTACCTCTATCCAATTCCGCAATATGCGTAGCTAACTTTTGTAACAATGCACGATCGTGCGTAATAAAAATGACAGCGCCATTAAATGCCAATAATTGTTTTTCTAACCATTGAATGGCTTCAATATCCAAATGGTTGGTAGGCTCATCCAGAAGAAGTACATCAGGACTTTTTACCAATGCTTTGGCCAAGGCCACTCTGCGTCGCCAACCTCCCGATAGTTCGTGCATATAACTATCAGCGGGTAAATCCAGTCTTGATAAAATTTCGTCAACTTTTTGTTGCAGCAACCAACCATCTTGCTTTTCAATTTGATGCTGTAATTCTTGCATCAATTCCAAATCCTGTTCTGTAAAATCTGATTGTGTTGCCAAACTGTGATAGTCAGTTAAAAGTTTACCAACGCCACCAAAACTACCTGCTACACAATCAAATACGCGCTGATCATCCGGCTCAGGTAAATCTTGTTCGAGTCGAGCAATCTTAATACCTGATTGGCGGATAACATCACCTGTATCAAGGTCCACATCGCCCGAAATAACTTTCATTAAACTGGATTTTCCAGCGCCATTACGGCCAATTAAACAAAGACGCTGCCCTTTTTCGACGGTTAAATCGACATCGTCCAACAAAACCTGTAATCCATAACTCAAGTGCGCTTTTTCAATTTTAATCAATGACATAATTTTTCTATTTAAAAATATAAAGAGGAATTTTTTTGAAACCATCAACAACAAAAATACTGAGTCTCGCTGCAGAAAAGGTCAAAAAGAGGATGTGCGCTATGAGAACAACTGTTATCCTCACCTAGCCATTTGACGGCATGATATACCATCCCAAGTTTTTTTGAGGTTTCCATGCGTTTTGTTGTAGTGTTAATTCTTTTGTCTGCGCACTCGGGTCTTGTTTTAGCTGACACCCCATCCACTACCGGCCCTTCAACCCTAACACCCTTGCAACAACAAAGAGCCTTGTATACTGGAGCTGATCAGGCCTTGAATAACAATCAACCGAAAAAATTTAAACAGCTACTGAAAAAGCTGGGGTCCTACCCTCTTAAGCCTTATCTTGAATATGAGGCCTTGAGCCAAAAAATAGACTCTACACCGCGAGAAGAAATTGATGATTTTTTATTCAATTATCCCAATTCGCTTCTTGCAACCAAACTGACTCAACAATGGTTAAGAGAGCTAGCATCTAAAAAGCTGTGGGATCTTTACATTCACTATTACAATTCCGAATTGGCAGATACCGAGTTAACTTGTTGGTATTTGGAAGCGAGAATAGAGACGGAAGACAATACTGCGTTAGACCGAGTTGATAGGCTTTGGAATCAAAGTAAATCACTTCCCTCAGGATGTGACAATATTATTGCAAGCTGGAAAGCGGCCGGCAGATTGACCACCAATTTGATTTGGGAGCGTTTTAAAAAATCAGTGGACTCAGGCAATTCATCCTTAGCAACATATCTTTCCTCAGAATTACCGACAGTTGAACGTAGTTACGCACAAGCCTATATGCAAATAGCTAATGCTCCAGGTTTGTTACGATCGCCAGAAAAATTCAAACAAGATAATATTTATATGTCTGAAGTTATTCTAAAAGGCATAGCAAAACAAGCAACGAGTGACGCAGAAAAAGCCCTTCACTATTTTAAATCCTATTCTAAAGATCACAGTTTTACCAAGGATCAACTTACATCCAGCGTGACTCAACTTGCCAATCAATTGCTAAAACAAAAATATTATGTTGAAGCAACCGAATTGATTTCTCTTCATAGCGATATTGATGATTTGACTTTATTGGATAATTTATTGCGTTATGCACTTTCACAACAGGATTGGGAAAGAGTGAATGCCTGGCTTCAACGTTATCCAGCAGAACTAAAACAGGAAGACCGCTGGCGCTATTGGATGGCACGTACAATGGATGCTTTGCAAATTCGCGATTTTATGGATGAAACCAGTACCAATATTTATGCTGATCTGAGTGGCAAGCGTAGCTTCTATGGCTTTATTTCTGCAATTAAATTACAAACCGCATTCAGTTTGGTTGATCACCCAATTGAGATGGATAAACTGCAGTGGGCAAGCATAGAATCTCAGCCTGGTTTTTTAAGAGCCCGAGAACTTTTTCTAACAGATAATAAAAGCGCTGCGTCTCAAGAATGGTTTTTTACTATTAAACAATTGTCGACCAATGAAATAATTCACGCAGCACATTTGGCTAGCAAATGGGACAACTCTTTATTAACGATTCAAACATTTTCTGCAGCCAAATATTACGACGATTTAACTCCACGTTTTCCGATTAAATTTGAAGACTCAATTAACGAAGCAGTTGAACAAACGCAGGTCGATAAACTGTTCATTACTTCTATAATTCGTCAGGAAAGTGTCTTCACTGAAGATGCTAAATCACCTGCAAAAGCTTACGGCCTCATGCAGCTTTTACCTTCAACAGCTCAACATGTAGCAAAAAATTATAAAATTAGATACTCAAATAACGACTTGGTTAAAGCGAATAAAAATATCCGCTTGGGAAGCCGATATTTAAAGGATTTATTAGATATGTTTGAAGGGAACCACATATTAGCAACTGCTGCCTACAATGCCGGCCCTGGACGTGTCAGAAAATGGCAAAAGCAGACCAATGGAAAACTTCCCTTCGATATTTGGATTGAAGTCATTCCCTTTAATGAAACCCGTCAATACGTTCAAAATGTCTTGGCTTTCCGTGTTATTTACGCTTATCGTCTGGGGTTACCCCAGGAGTTTGTTAGTCAAGCAGAAATGGAACAATTGCTTTAATAAATTTTAAAAAAATTATCCCGTAGGATGGCGTGGAGCGCAGCGATACCCATCAGCTTTTTATGAAGATTCGCGATGGGTATCGCTGCGCTCCACGCCATCCTACGGGTCGAATTTAAACAAACAACTAAATATGTCGCTCTAAAATTAAATTACCTAATCCCGGCGCTGCGATATCACATTCAATCCCAATTAAACTACTCGTATTAAACTGAAGACGATTTGATTGAAATCCACAGAGTTGATTGGCCAGTAAACCTACAAGAGGCAAATGGCTAACTATCAAGCTATTTTCATTCACTTCAACTAACCAATTAAAAACCTGCTTAGTCGCTATATCCGGCTCCAACAAACTGTTTGTGGTTATTGATTTAATTCCCAGTAATTCAGTTGCTATCTCGGCCGTTTGCTGCGCTCTTAACAATGGGCTTGCATAAACATGACGAATCGTCGATAAAAATTCTTGATTATCAGTCACCATTTGCTGGGTATCAGCCGCACCTTTACTGGTTAAACGACGAGAAAAATCATTTGTTGAAAATGCTTCAGCCTGTCCATGGCGCAAAATAAATATTTTCATTATTGTTCCAGAAATTCCACATCGTGATTTTGTTCACCTGTCATCAGTCTCAAAGCAACATCCTGTATCGCTTTGCCTTCAAATAAAATAGCGTGTAATCCAGAAACCAAAGGCATATAAACATTCAATTCTATGGCTTTATGTTTAACTTGCTTTAGCGTATTAACACCTTCAGCAACCTGCCCTAGTTGCTCAACAATTTCATCCAACGGCTTCCCTTGTCCTAAAGCAAAACCCACACGGTAATTTCTGCTGAGATCCGAAGTACAAGTTAATATCAAATCTCCAACGCCGGCCAATCCCAAAAAAGTCATGGGATCTGATCCCATTTTTTGTGCAAATCGCCCCATTTCAGCAAGGCTTCTGGTTAATAACATTGCTTGAGTGTTGTGGCCTGCACCCAAAGCTGCGGCCATACCACAGACAATTGCATAAATATTTTTTAATGCACCGCCCAGTTCAACACCGTAGGGGTCACGATTAGCGTAGACACGAAAAGTTTTTGAACTTAAAACAGATTGAACCAGTTGATTCAGTTTGTCATCACGACTAGCGATGACAGTTCCAGTTTGCTGATGTTGAATAATTTCTTTCGCAAAGTTCGGACCGCTTAATACACCTCGTGAATTATTGGGTAACTCTTGTTCAAGAATTTGACTCATCAAGGTAAAACTATCCGGTTCAATTCCCTTGGCAGTAGAAACAATAAAAGCATTTTCGGAAATGATACCTTTCAAATCTTGTGTAACCTGTCTAAACGAATGGCTTGGAACAGAAATAAAAATGAGTGATGCATCTTTTACTGCGTGCACCAAATCGGAGCCAATGTTCAAGCGCGGATCCAGTTCATACCCGGGAAGATACCGATTGTTTTGTTTCTCCTGGCGACAAGTCGCCGCATGTTCCACGGAACGCATCCACAAGGTTGTATTGTGACCATTGGTAGCCAAAATGTTGGCAATAGCGGTTCCGAAACTACCACCGCCTAAAACAGCTACCTTTATTGCTTGATTCATAGAAAAAAATCCGTTAGTCGAAGAAAATTTATGTTTAGTGTTACGACAAAAAATTCAATATTTACCCATGTTGTAACTTTTTTGCACAAATACTGTAATCAAAATTTTGTCCACAAAATCTGTGGATAACTTGGTGGATACTTTTGGGGAAAACGTCCCAAGGCCGTGAAATTTCTACCCTCAACTCAGATTGATTATTTTTTAATCACAAACTTTTTTTTCTTATTTATCAAATAGTTACATATTTTTACTAGCGATATACAGCTAAAAAACAAAAAAAACTGCCTATTTCCAAGGGTTTGCCATAAATGAACTAAAGATGTGCATAAAAAACCACTTGATGTTCCACGGATTCAACCACTTGTCACAAAACTGTCTTTTAAAAATTCAAAATATTTCACTTTGATAAATAGGACTAATTAACCAAATATTCGATGTGGTCCTTTAACTTTAAATCACTGGTCTGTAAGGCTAAATCGTTTGAATGTACCGTATTGTCCATCTGCGTAAATAAGCGGATCAACCTCAATTCCATGGATTTGGATTTTTTCAATCTTCCCTACCAGAATTTCATGAGTACCATAACTTAGGACTTTATCTGTTCGGCAACAAAAGCTCACTTGAGCGTCTGCCAATACCAACCAATTTTCATTATCTTGCCATTTACCCAAACTCAGTCTGTCTCTATCCTCAAAACGTCCGGCACAAAGATCAGAGATATCTCGCTGGGTTGAGTTTAGTAAGTTGATTACGAAAGGAAAACCTGCAGGAATTAATTCTTGATGCCGATGAATCTGTTTATTGACACAAACCAATAATGAGGGCGGATTATCTGAAACAGAAGTGACTGATGACACTGTCATGACGAAGGGCTCTTGATCACTCAATCGCGCTGAAAGCAGGGACACTCCGGACGCTAAACGCCTCATTCCCTGCTTCATAAGTTGTCCTAGCTGATTGGCATGCATCTATTTACCCTCTCGAAAATGGCGCCTATTGTGAACAGCTGTACCATAGGACACAAGGCTTACGCGAAATTACGTACAGCATTTAATCAATGCCATTCAATTTTAGTTTAATTCCTAGTTTGTTGATTGTTTTAGAAAATTTGTCTGTTTTTCGTTGACGACAGAATGCCTCATGGCTATGATGCGCACCACTCAAAAACGCGGTGACGTTTATTTGTGTTTTATTCGGAGTGTAGCGCAGCCTGGTAGCGCATCTGTTTTGGGTGCAGAATGTCGGGGGTTCGAATCCCTCCACTCCGACCACTTTTTGTTATTGAACCTGCCAAGGTTTCTATTTTCCAGCAATGCGCCCATAGCTCAGCTGGATAGAGCACCCGCCTTCTAAGCGGGTGGTCGCAGGTTCGAATCCTGCTGGGCGCACCATATTAAAAGACTTCTACGGTGGCTGTAGCTCAGTTGGTAGAGCCCTGGATTGTGATTCCAGTGGTCGTGGGTTCGAGCCCCATCAGCCACCCCATATTTTCTAGAATAAATATCTATATTAATTAGTAACTTAATCTGCATTTCTCGCTTGCACTTCGTAAACTCATTTCTTGATTCAGTTCTGTTTTCTCCAAAGTGGGCACAAAGTGGGCACACTAAAAAAATCTATTCAACGCCAGCGCACACCTAGCAATAACAAAATTTGGGGCCGGTTTTAGCCCATTCCAATCTATTCATAGGCTTTCACTCTCACAACATCAAAACCCACGCTTAATAGCTGTTTTACCTGCTCAAATTCATTTTTTGGGTTCATTCACCTCGGGTTTTGGACAAAAGCCGCAGGTCGGGGAGGAGTGAATTTGGGGCCGGGAGGGTGTGGGCAAAAAAAATGCCCTGTATATGGGCATTTTTGGTGAGAATTCTTGTTAGATATGTGAATTTCTGTGTGATTTTGCGCGAATTCAGCTAGTAATTTATTGCGGACGTGATGGTTTTCAATTACAAAAAAGGTGACCAATAAGGCCACCTTTTTTATATATTTATTTACGTTTACTAATTAAATTCTGCCCCACTGATTGATCACAAATGTAACTGATCCGGATCCTCCATCCACCATTTTCAGTGCTGTCATTTTTTTGTTTTCAATTGTGAATGTTTTTTGAATCCCGGTTAAATCTACATCACCATCAATTACAGATTCAAACTCGGTATCATTGAAATCAGCCAGTTCATTTGCTGTTAGCACTGGCCTGGCAAGTGGGGTAATTGTTCCCGTGTTTCGTCCAGTAATGCTCACTTGAGTGAAAGCATATTCAGGATTTAATAGAATTGTTTTACTCCCTCCGCCAGCATGAATAACATTTTGTTCTCTTGGAATTTGCATAATTTAATCTCCTAAAAATATTTAGCATTGAATTTATTTGCGTTGAATTTAATTGCTGAAATGAAATTACTTTCAGTATTTTCCGGAATTGCAATAACGTTGATTGTTAAAATCTGCTCACTATAGTTTGCTTCATTCGTTGCCCTTACTGTCACAGAAAACGATTGACCAATAGTTGGTGGTGTAATCCAAGACAACGCTGCTGTAGATGTATTGATGTTGAATGCTGCAGCATCAGCTCCGGATTTTGAATAAACTGTTGTTCCTTCCGTTGATGTCGCTGCAGAATTTAAAACTGCAGTAGTGCCTTCAAATCTCGTTAATGTTGCATCCGCAGGCATTACAGGCGGCTCAATCACATTTATTATATTCACAGTAATGTCCTGTGAATCGGTTCCAAATTCAGTTTCAACAGTTACTGTTATGTGCTTAACATTGCTTCCGGATTCGTAGTTAATCGGCGAAATTAAATCTACAAGTGCGGTATCTTCATCAATCGAAAATAGTGCAGAATCAGGGCCGCCTAAAGTATAAAATTTTGTCCCGCCCCCTGATGAAGCTACAAAAGTTCCGACAGCAGTTGTATTTTCGTTTACGTTGACAACTGTATCGTCAGACATAACCGGTGGAGCAGTGCTTGCAACTCCAAAAATTACATAATAACTGCGCGCAATTCCTGTTGATGACTGAAGATGCCAGCAAAGATACTCCCCTTCTTCACCGTCAATTCTGCCTTGTTCGTCATAAGTCATGCCGTCAGGAAAGGCTATCTGATCGGTAACAACCGCAACTGGATCCATCTCAAAAAGTCCAGCCTCTTCTGAATAATCTAATGTTCCACTTAGCGTTACATAGTCATAACCGTCTGGAGGCAAGAAATTTGTGGTTGTTGTCGGTGCGCCTTCTGGCCCTGTAATAGTTACAGTTTTTGTCCCATATAATCCGTTAACAGTTTCGTCTACAAGCGGTGGAATTGAATGTGTTCCGGTGCCATCAGTATCATCAATATCTATAGCAGCTAGACCACCAATGCTAACAGCAGTTACATCACTCAGGTCGGTTGCATAGCCTATACCGATTTCGCCGTTACGAACTGCACTGGGATAGGATTCAATAGTGCCTGCAATTTTTGTAAGTACTGCCCCATTCAAATACCCATAACTTGAGCCAGGTGCAGCCGTAAAAGAAAACGCGATAACACCACCGACGGGAGCAACAAGAAACTCCGCATAAGGAGCAACTGTGCCGGATGGCGGATTTGCCGCATCAACATCTACTGACGCGCTACCGCTAACTGCCCCGGTAGTTACTACAAATCTAGTTACTCTTGAACCATCACCTCGCGCAACATCACGAGAAGCCGCTAAAATTAACCGATAATTACCATCCGGGACGCTTGTAAAAGCGTAGGAACCAGTGTTACCGGAATCTAGATAAGTCGCGTCATAACAAATATTATTACTGACCCAAGGAGCAACACTCAAAGCATTGTTGCCATAGTGAGGGCCTGTTGTGCTGTCGGCTCCAGCGCTTGCATCGAAATCAATTACTGTAACTGTCGCGTCATCAATCGTTACTAGATTTGAAAAACTATCAGCAGCAGAACTTACGAGATATTCCCCGGAATTTACTGGTTTTGCAGCCTCGCCAAACGAAATTACTATTGGAAGTATGTCGGTCATCGCTAAACTCCCGCACTATAAGTTGGCAGCAGACCGAGCACTTCGGTGCTGAGTTGATACGCGCCTGCGTTTGTACCGTCAGGCATCAAACCAATAGCGCCAGAACCTCCCGCATACGAATAATCATTCGCCGCGCGGTCAGTGAAAAGGGACGATGCCGACACAACAATAGAATGTGAATCCGGATTTGATAAACCTAAATGCTGGGGAGTTCCTGCAGTTGCTGCCTGCCAGGTTGCTATATCGTTAAATGTCATTGAATTAGCGCCGTAGCGATTAGGAATGACCTGGAAGTTTGTATAAACGTTGTAATCCGATTCAGTAATTCGCGTGATTGCATTTTCATCATCATCGTATAGCGTTGTTAGTGCTAAAGAACCACCGCAAAGAATATTCCCCCAACTTTCAATTTGCGCAAATGCTGATGCTGAAAAATGCGTAGTAGCACCAGTTGTTATGTCAATAATATTATGAGCAAGTCGCACTCTCGTAGACTGACCCTGTGCCCCACCCATCCGCGCCTGTACTGCTTCTTCCGTTGTTCCGTCAAAACCAAACATCACGTTATGATGAATATATTCAAAACCCGCTTCGCATGATCCGCTGCCGCGAATACCGATATTAATCGAGCTGCCCTTGCATTTTAGTTCACAATATCTAACTTCAACACCAGCGTACGGCGTTGTTGGCGAATCAGTTTCAACGAAGTGGTCTTTGAGAAAAATACCGAAGTCAACCGCATCAGTTTTAATGTGCTCGACAATCATATTTATGCAACCATAGGTTTGGATTGCTGATGCAAGAGTAGATCCCTCTGCTGATATATTTTTGATAAATAAATTTCTAATTATCCAGTCTTTTGTCCCCCATGGGCCGATGCCCGAAATATTATTACCTTCGGCTCCAGTCACACCATCAATCAAGCAGTTTTCTATACGCACACCAGTCGATAAATTTTCTAAATTAGGTATCCGATCCGGAACTTGCCCGTTGTTAATGATTCCAGCTTCACGACAATTTTCTATTCGTATGCCGTAAAAATTCCAATAGTCTTGGTCATTAATATGTAAACCTACTTGCGTTCCGCCGCCGTCTATAATGACTAAACCTTCATCGCCCGGAAACGCAATCATTGAGCATCGATTATCAATTTCACCACTTATTAACAATCCCAGAGCGCAAGGGTGACTAAACCAAGTCTGTGCGGAAACGAAAGCACTTAATGCAGTGCTTTCGTAATAAGTTCCTGCGCGAAGTATTATCGTGTCTCCCAACTCCATTACTGATAATGCTTTATTTATTTCCTTATATGGTGCGCCAAGTGATCCATCGCCGCTTTCATCGTCGCCATCTGTCGCCACATAAATTCCTACACCGTTTCCAAACTGTATGTTGCCTACCGAGGGCGGACGATTGCCTAGCGCGTACAAAGTGGCAAACGTTGGCTGTGACGGATTCGCAATTAATACACCAGTTTTATCTTGATTAGTTTGCGTCATTTTTTCCTCAACTTTCCGCGATCGGATCAAGGCGAGATTTAATAGCATCCGCGCTGCTTTTTTGTCCGGAAAAAGTCCCGGCTTGAATCGGTGGCTGTGTGGTTAACGGAACACCGTTATCGGTATATTGATGCGTATGAGTCGAAGCAGTGTTAGCAATATTTGACACCACTTGAATTAAATCACTGAGAATGATTAAAACATTTTCACTCTCTGACCCAAGCCAAACTGTTCCGCCATCTTTGACTTTCAATAAATGTTTTATTTCTGCGATTGAAGAAATAATATTCCCAACAATTGTTGTTAAATCATTCTCAATATTTTGAGTTGAATCGTTGCCAATGTTTTGTAGGAAATCATTTGCAATATCTTGACTTGAATCATTGCCAATGCTTTGTTTTGCATTCCGCCCGATCTTATTATTTTGATCACTGGCAGTTGTAATATTTAAATTATCAACAGCGCCAATATTTAACGTTCCTGCACTCAATAATTTTAATGCACCAAGCGCCTCAATTATTTTTACCCCGACAACTTGTTCTGTGCTGTTGTGTTTAACCAGGGAGTAGAAATCTTGGGCTGTAGTCGTTGAGCTGTAGCAGTGCAAAACATACTGCATACAGTCATCAAAAATATTTGCATCAGTTTCACGAATCCAGTTGCCGGCCGTGTCCGCGCGCTGGAAAACTCCGGGGGCGGCCTGAAGAACCATTTCGCCCACTTCAATTTTGGGCAAACTTAAACCTTCAGATAAAATAGTTCGCACAAAAGGTTTTGACGGCAAGCCCCAGGCAAACGCCAATTCAACCATTGTTCCAGGCTCGGGGAAGCCCATTGCGCCACGTTCCAGGCCAGCTGCAGCCAACGGCAAGGGAACGGACCTGAATACGGGTAAAAGTTCGTCAGGCTCGCCGGTTGTGCGCAATACTTGAAGATCCACAGCGTAACGAGGTCTAAATTTTTCGCTTAACGATTCAGTGTTTAATGGATCACTGATGGCAACAACACGAGCAATAACTGGCAGATCCATTTTGCTGAATAATTGTTGATGATTCCGCTCGTTTATACGCTTGATCTGTTCGTCCATCGAGTCCCCCAGGGATTCGCATCCCATGTAATATTTTGGTGCTGTCCATCCCACTGCAATTTTGTTATGTAATGCCCGGTGCTAAGTTGCACACCCGGACGCAACTTTGGCAATGCAGGAATTTTTGCACTATTTGCCAGGCCGCTGTTGTCTTGCATATCAACTGGGATTTCGACTGGCTTACCTGCCCAATAGCTATCATCCCAACTACCGCAAAAAATCTTTCCGTCTCCCTGTTGCTGCCAAATAAATTTTGGTATTGAAAAAATCTGCGCAATTGAATCCATGCACATATATCCACTTCCAACCGAGAAAAATGCAGGCGCTTTTTTGTCTGCATAGGCAGCACCCGGAATAATAAATTCAAGCCCGGTCTCAGCACTAATAGCCGCCACAATTTCTTTGATATTAATATTGCGTAAGCTCATCGGCACCAACCGAAATAAAACACTGGATAATTCCCTGCAAAAAATACGCTGTTGACGTTTATCAATTTGAAAACTGTTTTCAATCCAACCAAAAAACACTTGTTGCAATTGCTGAGGATCATAACCAGCAGTAAAAATAACTAATCCGGACAGTTTTTTATCCGCATCTACATCAAAAGAGGCGCGACCGGGATTAAATAAATCCAGCCTCACCTGATCAACATTTAATTGATATGCAACACCATCAACCGTGATTCGCTTTGTTAGTTTCATGACAATGCTTTTTCAGCTTTATATAAAAGCTGCTCAAATCCGGTTTTGGGTGCAAGCGTATCGTTTTCTTGCTCTTGTTCTTGCGAAGAAATAATTTCCCCGGTAGATGATTGCGGTGTGCCGGTTTCAGTCGCTGTCCGTTGCTCAGTTTTTTCTGGTACAGACAAATATTCAGTTAAACTGAACTGCACGTTCCACGATTTAAGCGCTCCATCTTCACGTGCTGCAAAACTATCGCTGAATCTAACTTGGCGAACTTTCACCGCGTTTGCAGTTTGATCAACAATGTCATAAATATGCAGCGCACCATCACTCTTGGTCGCTTGGGCAATCATCATTAATTTTGATAAATCATTTTCGTCAACAAATGGAACTGACAGGCTCACATTAAACACTTTTGGCTTAATTCCTTTGTGCGCGCTATCTGTTGCGCTGGTTTGTGACCCGAGCGATTCAGAATCAAATGCCATGGTCATAGTGACGCGAAGATTTTTATTTGGCACTTGATAATCATCGAGCATCATAATCCAAGAACCTCTTTAACCAACGACAGCTTTCCAGATTCCGCAGTAAATAAAACACAACATGCCAATGGATCATCATGACTAAGGCCGCTGCTATCTAAAGTGCTTTTAATTTGCGCTGCAGTTTGCCCACTAAAAAATGCACCACGACCAACACCGCCAGAAAAAATACTTTGTACTTGTGTAACTGCATCTGTTGCCGAATCAATAGCCGTTTGTTTTTTTGTAATTAAATCTTGAATTTCGTCATCAGGTGACAATGCTCCAATCTCATATCCAACAGCATGGCTGCATAGTTCGCCGGTAACACTAAAGGCTTTTTCAGAAAGCCCAATACCCGCAATTCCCTTTCCTCTCCATCGAGCATTAATTGCAGCATCAGGTAATAATTGTTTGTCTTTTTCGACCGTTGATAATTGTGCGGATCTGCGTTGGCACATCAACAAATTAGCAACGGGAAAAACGTCAGTGAATTGTTTTAATGTTTTTGAAAAACCATCAAAGTCTTTGGATGAAATAACTAATGCTATTGCATCCATGGTGATCGTTAGACGATTTGAATCAGGTGTATCAATCAATTTGTTTGCGGCTGCTTGTGCAGCATTAGCGGGTGACAAATAGCGAAAATGTGATTCGCCTTGGCCAACACCTTGAGTCCATGGATGAACACAAACCATTTTCACGTTAGAAAAAATAATGTCTTTCAATGCCGCATAGCTTACTGCACTTCCTGCAGCATCAGCCGACACAGGATTATTTTCTATTGTGATTTCCGGCGCACCCGTTAATCTTCCGCTGGCGGAATCTAACTCGCTGCCAGCGTTTGTTAATGCTGCATCACAATCACTGACAATATCACTCAGCGTTGGCGGCCATGAAAAACTTATGTCATTAAACAATTGTGAACTCCGATTTAAGAAAGATTAGTCAGCATCAGATGAGAACCTTCTAAAATTGAAGTATTGCTGCCATTTGAAACAGATTGCGACCAATCAACGCGAACGGTTGAAGCGCTTGTAACTTTCAAGATGCCACTAAACATTAGTACTTCGACTTGTGACGCTGCATTTGCAGCTTTTTCAAAGACTGCATCACTAAATCCTCCTGACTTAGCGATCGGCGTAGCAATCGTTCCAAATGTATTTGTTGGTGCTATAAATAAATTTCCTAAAACTTGCGCGCCTCCGGTTATTTGCAATAACACCTTAATACCTGCAGCGGCATTACCAGCTGACCATCTAATCATTCCCTCTACCTTATAAAGCCCGGTAGCTGGTGGTGTAATAGTTAGGTCAGGATCAGCGGCTACTGTTGTAGTACTATTTCTTGCTGTCGTTGATGTCTTGGCTACTTTTTGTGGCGCTGAAGTTAAGCTAGAAGCCAAATCATCAACTGCTGTTTTAACAAAAGCAGTAGTTGCAAGTCGCATATTATTTGTTCCAGCTGCTTGAGTTGGCGCAGTAGGATTACCGGTCAAGGCAGGTGATGCTAGCGGCGCTTTTAAACCCAAATCCGTAGCGATATCTGATGACAAATCATCAACTGCTGTTTTAACAAAAGCAGTAGTTGCAAGTCGCGTATTATTTGTTCCAGATGTTTGAGTTGGCGCAGTAGGATTTCCTGTCAGTGCCGGTGATGCTAAAGGCGCTTTTAAACCCAATGCAGTAGCAATGGTTGCTGAAAAGTTTGGGTCATCACCTAGCGCCGCTGCAAGTTCATTAAGTGTATCTAACGTGGATGGCGAACTCGCAATCAGATTAGCAATTGCAGTTTTAACAAAAGCCGTGGTTGAAATTTTTGTACTATTGTCGGCTGCTGATTGTGTTGGCGCGGTAGGGTTTCCTGTCAGTGCCGGTGATGCTAAAGGCGCTTTTAAACCCAATGCAGTTGCTATGGTTGTCGCAAAATTTGGATCGTTGCCTAACGCTGCTGCCAGCTCGTTTAATGTATCCAATGCTGCAGGCGAACTCGCAATCAAATTAGCAATTGCGGTTTTAACAAACGCAGTCGTTGAAATTTTTGTACTATTATCAGCGGCTGATTGCGTTGGCGCAGTAGGATTTCCTGTTAGTGCTGGTGATGCTAACGGCGCTTTTAAATTCAACATATCCAACAGTGTTTGCATAATTGAATGCGTAACACCGGTAATATTTTTTCGTAAATCTGTTACAGCATATCCGGCTGTTACACTGGCAATTTTTACAAGGTAATGAACAACACCTGAAACAGTGTAATTCGATAAAGGAGCACCTGCTGTAGATGTTTTAAATTCATAAATTACTGTAGAGCTGCTCGCATCTGCATCAAGCCATGCCTCTATGTAAATATCCTTTGGTAAAACCCCAGTGGTAATTAACTGGTCAGACGCTAAATTTATTCTCCAACCGCCAACATAACCAGCACCGGCTGTTGCGTAAACATCAGAACCACTCGCATAAATTAAAAAACCACTGCTAACAAAAAAACCTTCGCCAAAAATATCCGCATAACCAAACCGAACGTCTTCATGAATATTTTCTAGCCTTCCCAAGAAATCGATTTGCCAGGCTTCAGCAGCAACATCAATTCCTGTTGTTGTTGTGGCGTTGTTGTACTGCATTAAAAAATTTCGAGTGAGCGAGTTTCCAACATCAAGCCCGACAGTTTGGTATTTATATTGAGGCGGAATATAACTCACCGCAATTAGTGTATCGTCCTCATCAACTAAGCCAACCCAGTTGAATGTAAAATTTCCAATGGCCGGGCCAAGAATGGTGCTGTAAACAACTTTGTCGTCTGCAACATATCCCTGCGACAATACCGCTTCAGTGTGTACGATATCGCCAGGATCAGGCATAACCTCTGACAAACTGACAGGATCTTCAGGGTCTAATCCGTCGATATATGCAAACACAAAATTTGTTACTAATAGAGGTTCACCTGCACCTTGTTTGATTGCAATTTTTGCGCGCCCGGAATCTACAATATTAGCCATGTTTGCCTCTTAGTATTGCGCACTGTCTAGCGCCCAATCGTTATTAAATTCAATCGTTGCGATATCAACACCAATGTTGGTGATGACACTAAATTCATATCGTCTGCAAGTGCGGCCGTACTGCTCAATCATTATTCTTAACAGATCAGCACTTTGTGAAAGTTGATTGTCAGATAGTCTCAGCACAATTACATCCCAGTCCTTTCCTGGTACGCGTTCTTCAACTTCTACATAACCAATTCCAAGTCTTGAAAAAATCCTTTTTATTCCTGCAATTGAACCTGCATCACGTGCATTTACAAACGCATATTTAACACGCAAACGAAACAACCAAAGCGGTTCCGTTGGAAAACGATCAATGTCACGCTGCCATGCAATTATTTTTAAAACTCCTGTCGTGCAAGTATCAACATTCAGTTGTGTAAGCGGCCAGCGCAATCCCTGTTCTATTTTTTCCCAATAACCCTGCGCCATTTTTATTAATGGAATTGACGTTCCAGTATTATTCCAAAATGGCAGATCTAACTTAAACATCTAACACCACATCTAAAGTTCCAAGGCGAGGGATTTCTAGCTCGCTGGTAATCTCTGCAAGATCAAATGTCACACTTTCAAGTAAGGGAAATAATTCGTGAAGCTCACCCGCTAAACGCGAAAACGCAAACGTGCTCCACGGCTGTGTAACTGTCATTGTGTATTGATCATTTTGACGAAATGCAGCGCTTACTGCATCCTGTACATTGAGCAATAAGCTATCGACCTCTTCTGTTGTTGCGCTGATAACAGCGCGAATAGTGACAACCAAATCGTAATCAGTTCCTGGCATTGCAAACACTTGCAAATCATCACCATGGCCGTGATTGCCTTCATCCATAATATGTGACTGAATATCCTCAAGCAGTTGAGTACTCGGTTCGCCAATGTCCATTAAAATATAAATATTGGCAGTGCCTGGGCCGCGTGGTGCATCGTGTTCGAAATACACATTGCGCGTATTAATATTTGCAAAACTGGTTACAATTTTTGTGTAAACGGAATCTGTGTGGTATTGCGTTATCGCACCGTATTGATTTCGAATTCTAAGACGATAATCATCATCTTTTTCTTCACTGGTTCCCGCACTTGTGAGCCAATTCGAATCATTAGTTACACCCGTAATCCCTGCAGGCGGATCAGGCATCACTGCATAAAATCCCGAAGGCAAATTATATCCGGCGCCATCTTCAGCCGCTTCTGCAGCAACTGTTACGCTAGACACACCATCTGCCATAGTCGCGGCCGCGAGTGTCACCATGTGATAAATTTTTCCGTTGATCACTGGGCTTTGAACCACTACGCCAATGGGAATTATTACTTCTCCCACAGCCGACACCCGGCTAAAAATAAGATTCCCTCGTGCCTTTGCAGATTGCTTTCGCGGCAAATCAACTGCCCATCCAAACAAATCCAGGAATTGGCTTTTTGCGGTTTGCAAAAAGAAATTAGGAAGCAACTGCAGTAAAACCAAATCATTCACAATCCATAACACCGGCGCAGTCACCAATGCCAGGATCACACGCCAAAAAGGAGACTGTGCACTGTTATTGTTATAGGGTGATGCCACCGCAGTTGCTTCAGCTTCCCACTTAATACGCGCTTCAGATTCAGTTGTCGGCAACCCTGCATCGGTTACCATTTGCTTAAACGTTTTTGAAAGATCTGTTGTCACGCTGTCACCTCAATTTCACCGTACTTAATGGTTTGTGCGGTTAAATAAAATTCCGCATTTTGTGTGCGGCTCATAACGGCGGTGCCGGGTATTATTCTGGTGTCGTTTTCTACCATTTGCTCAATTCGTATCATGTTGCGTTTTATTCTTTGCGCATTTCGCTCTGCAATTAATTCAATCAACAAGCCGCTTTCCCGAATCATTATTTTCAAGTCCTGGGCAATGCTTGCCCGGCCTTCTACACTTTGCGGCAAGCCAAACGAATCAAGTGCAATGGCATCACTAACAATTAGCAAATCAAAATAGTCAGCCATTAACCACCCGCCCAGCGCATCTCATCCGCCAATGAATAGCCATTCACTTTTTGCGTTGTGTTTACTTCAACTTTTTCAATGTGTACTGTTTTGCTGTTGTCGCTGCTGCTAATTTGGTCGCCCAAACCGCCGTAGGGAATATATTGTGATGTGCTCAACAAATCCGGTTTTAATGCCGCACGTTCCTGTTCTATTTTTTCCATTGAAAAATCAGGCATCGATGCTGCAGGCGAAGATTGTCCAATGCTTGAAAAATCTGTCTTGGATATATTTACACCGGGAATCATGTTGAGTTTATCGATCAGCCAATCAACACCCTTACCTATCACATCAAACGGATTCAATTTGCTGATCCAGTTTTTAAACTGTGAAAACCATTGTGGAATCTTGTCCAGGTTATTGATTAATAATTCAACGCCATCAACGGCCATTAGCAATGGAGTAAAAATAAATTTTAAAAATGCATTGTTTTCGACAATGCCGCGAAACCACTTCCACTTTTCTACAACAACATTTGCAAAATTAACAATTGCCATTTTTACTGTGTCCCAATTACTCACTAACAGCACTAGTCCAGCGATCAATGCAACAACGCCCATGACAATCCATGTAATAGGGTTTAGTAACAAGGCCATGGCAAAAGCTCTCGCTCCCACTGCAGCAGTTACAAACCCTGCGCGCATTGCCAGGAGTCCGTTTGCAAGTGCAGGAAAACTAATCGCAGAAGCTAATACAGCGGCACGTAATAGCCCCAGAGTTCCTGCATATAACCAGGTCGCAAAGCGCACCAGGCTTAAGCTGCGAAAATTAATCAATAACTGTCTACTGAAAGAAATCATGGCGAGCTGCAACGCAATTACAACGCCACGGCCTGCCGCTAATTGCACAGTGAAAACAAACCATGCCATGCGTAAAGCACCAAGCAACGGGCCGAAGGGAATTAATACAAAACGTAAAACTGTGAGTGCAGTTGTAACGCCAATCGTGCCAATAACAAAAGCCGCTTTAGCAATCGCAAGAATTGCAAGCGCTGCACTGAATGCAAAAAAACCAATGACCAATTTTGCAAGCAGTTTGGTTAAATTAGGGAACATTTCAATCCATCGGTTCATTGTGGACATGCCTTCAATGGCAGAATCGTAAAACGGGTACATAGCCTGATTGATGACTGCGCCAAAGCTGATGCGCAACGCTTTATTTGAAGCGACTAATCGATCAAGTGGATCAACCATTGCAGCAGCCATTTGCCGCGCTTTATCCATGCCGGTTACATTGCCCAACTGATCTATTGCGCTAGCCAGGCCCTGTGTGTCATTCATGAGTAACTTAACGGTGGCTACAGCTTCATCAGAACCAAATGCTTTTTTTAGTAAATCGCTTTTTGCAACTGTATCGATTGCGCCAAATTTCTTTTGCAGTTTTTCCATAATTGCATTCACCGGCAACATTCGCCCCGCGCTGTCAGTAAATTGCAAACCAAGCTTTTCTTGCGCCATGCCAACGCCACGCAAAAATGCTTTATATTTTGTTCCGGATTCGCTGCCACTCATGGTTGCTTGCAGCTTACCCAGTACCGCCATTTGTTCAGTAATCGCAATACCGTGAGCCTGGGCATCTGCGCCAAGTGAAGTAAATGCTGCACTCATTTGCACACCGGTTGTTTTAAACATTTCTACCGCTTGTGCGGTTTGCCCGGCTAAATTTTCTACCCAAATATTTTTGCCTATAGCATCAGCATTTTTTTTGAAAATGCCGTACATGGTGCCCATATAATTGGTGATAGTCCCAGCATCTGATTTGGTGCCTTTTGCAAGTATGTTGCTCGCAGTTGTAAAGCGGGATAACTCATCACCAGTTAAACCTGAAATTGCAGACTGAATATCATAAGCAGAGCGCACGAAATCAGCCGCGCTTTCACCGTAGATAATTGAAAATTGAAGTGCTGTCCGCTCAAGTTTTTTTAGGGCAGCATCATTGACTGACAAACTTCTAACTTCACCCAATGCCATCTGCATTTCGCGTGCATCAGCAGTGAGTGACGTCATAGCAAAACCAATTCCAAACAGCACGGCTGTAGATAAACCAATTTTTTTAAATTGCTGAGTGGTTTTGTTGGTCAACTTATCGATAGACGCAGTGAGCTTACTTGCCGGTGCTGTAACCCGGTCAATAAGATCAATGCGTAACAATAATTTTTCCAACCGGTTCATTAATCAATCGCCTTTAAGTGCTATAGCTATACCGTTCGCAATAGATACTTTGATGTTTTCCCAATACGTGCGCTCAACATGTAGCGCCATCGCCATTACATCCAAGTCATCAGCATCCAAACCAGGGAAATGTTTATAGGCTAATGTCTGGTAGTGGCTGTAAGCGTTCTCGCTTAAGCTGTCAGCACGGCGCTCGATTTCTTTACAACAATGCCCAGATCCGGGGTGTATTCTTCAAGAAGATCAGATGCAATTTGAATTTCAGAGCCGGGGTTGTCGGCAAGAATAGATTTCAATGCTTCCGCATTTTCATGTGCAATAGTGTTAACCAAAAAATTATGGCTAGGTGCCACTTTTTCTTTTTGCGTAACGCTATTAATGTATTTGTTGTAATCTTCGCGGCCAATATTGAACGTCAAATCAGCGCCCAACACAGTCACATTAAATTGTTGTAAATTTTTCTTAGCTACTTGGCTCATAACATTTTCCCCGAGGGTTGGTTGATAAAACTACTTGTGTACAAAATCTTTAATGCCCATCCATAGAGCTGCCAGAAATCCGGTAACTAATGCAGTTATCACTACGCGAGTGGTAACAGTGGTGACCTGTTCGTATGCTTTTCGCTGTTTACGCAAGTGTGCAAAATCAGCCTGGCATTCACGAAAGTTTTCAGCATCGATACCCAACTTTCCCAGCAATTCGGTCATGGCAGTTTCAGCGCCTTTAGCTGCAATCTGCTCTAGATCTTTCTCTGTTAAATTATTCAATTTGCGGCCTCTAACTTCGGGTCAGAACAACCAGCCAACACTGCATTTAATTCTTTAAAATATTGTTGGTGTTGCAAACGCTCAATCAGTAACGCGTCTACTAATTCACAGTCGGGTTCATTGCCGGTAATGCTTTGGGTTGCAAAGTTTGGCAGCGCGGGTAACTCTTTCGCATCAATGCAAGGCACCATCACCGGTACTTTTACTTCCACCGGCACTTGCACGGGAATTTTTTCAACATGCGTACATGCCGCAATCAATAACGAAAACAAGATGGCGATAAATTTCACTGCAAAACTGTTCATTGCAAAACCTCGCGTAAAATTTTATTGCGAATGCCTTCTGCCGTGCAGCCAGTGACCTTTTCTAATTCAAGCCTGGCAATCTTCCCGGACAACTGTTTTATCTGCTGTGCCGCTTGTTTTTGGGCTTCAATGCGCGCTTGCGTCATTTGCTTTGATGTATTTTCAAAGTCCTGTATTTTTTGGTTTTGTGTATGCACTGCCACAGTCAAACCTGCCAGTTCAAGTTGACGTAATGCCTGGCTCACCATGAGTGAGTTATTTTTTTCAATAAACGATTTAACCCGCTTGTGCTGTGCGAAATTATCAACACCCAAAGGGATAACCAGCATCAACAGAAAAACCGCTACAATGGCGAAAACGTACTGTTTAATCATGTTCATGCTTTTTCTCTGTTAGCTAAAAAGCTGGTGGCGTTTTGAACGGTGTTTCCCGTGATGTAAGCACCCACGGTGCCCAGGATTAATGTCTTGTATACGTCCTGATCGATGTAGCCAAAAAGCAATAGCAATGTATTAATGCCGCAACAACCCAAACACAAAATAAATCTGGTTCCACCGTACAGGCTAAAAATATGAGGCATAATCTTCACCCCTTTTGTAAGCACCGTTCTTAAAAATTAAATATTCATTTCGTGGGTTGCTAGAAAGGCCTAAGTGAACCCATTCCGAACCGTTGTGGTATTCCTCAATCAACTGATCAAATTCAATACCGGATTCACGAATAATTTTGCACACCTCTGCAATAGTTAATCCTGAAACTGTTAAATCTGCTGCATCACCACGAAGGTGTGCACTGGTGTCTGACCCACCGACTTTCTTGTTCACTGCTAATGATCTAAATGCACTGCTGATAATGACAGCCCGGTTTCCGCAAGCTACGCGCACCTGTTCTAGTGTGTGTGCAAGCTTGGTTAAATTAACCATGTGTTTTGCTTCAGGAATATTTTGCAAACCTGTTGCGGTGATGGTTAATTCAGACAACGAAAAATGGGCTGTTATTTTCATTTTCAGCGCTTACGACTAAATCAGATTTTCAGTTTCAAAAGCGCTCAGATAAGGAACGCCGTTGATCTTCACAAAATCAGGTGACGTAACATCGTAAGGCAGCTTATATTTTAGTTTTTCACCGCCAGATGCCGCAGCATTCAGCAAATCAGAAACTCTGAATTTGCAGCCAAATGCTTCCACATTAATTTTTTCTGAATCTGTTTCGGCATTGCTTACAATGTCGAATGTGGGTAATGCTTTAAAGCTGCCAGCTGATTTTGCTGCATCCAAAATTACTTGGAAGTTAGCCGTATCAAGTTCGATTTCACCACTGGCTTTTGTGTCGCCATCAATATGGCCGTTTGGCACACCGCGAGTCATTGCGACAGATGTACTGTCTTCAATAGTCAGTGTGAGGTTCTCAAAAACGCACATGTGTGAACCAATCATAGTTCGCACATCTTTTCCTGTTATACGCTTGCCCATTTCAAAATCTCCGGAAAATATTGTTAAAAAATAATCAGAATTTAATTCTCAGATGCAATTAAGATCCGCTACTTAAATCTAAAATAAGGTTGCAAGTTATTTCCTTCGGTGAGTTCCAGGGTTGAACTTTTATATAAACTTCAACTGAATCGTTGTCGATCCAAACGATAGTAATGCTGTCATCTTTCGGTGGGCGAATATCGCCAGGGAATACCAATCCACCTACGTTGGCGCTTTTACTCATTTGGCGAAGTGGCCGAGCAAAATCACTGGCATTGGATGCCATGCTCATAGGGGAATCATTGAAGGTACGATCAGCAATTTTTACAATTGCAATCAAGCGAACAGAACGAGCTGCTTTGTCAACTACGCGCAAATTCTCTATCACCTGGTAATCGCCACCGGCTGCATCAAGAAGATTACAGTCACCCCAAAAAGTCCCGGCGTAATCGGTATAGTGTTGAATGCAGCTCAAACGATTTGCATCCAGAGTTGCTAACGTTGCATCAGTGAGTAATTTTCCGTCCATATCAACTGGTGTTGCGCCTAGACCCAACACCGGGCCTGTTTTAACGCGCATAGGACTGTCTGCAATGCTGGCAGCGCGATTGCATAGGCGACCCGCTAAAACGCCTAGATCGTTGCCGTGAAGCTGCGGAACAGCCGCAACACGATAACCACTAACACCGGTGGTTAATGCCGCCTGTGCGGCTGCATAGGCGGCCCAGTCTTGGGTCTCTGCATCAACGCCCTGTGTTGCCATCAAAATAATGATTCGGCGAGCAAAGGACGTGCGAACCAATTCAGCTTTGGTTTGCGCTGCAGTTAAATCAGCTGCAGCTGTCGCGGGAACACATACGCAAACTAATTCCGGTGAAATCGTAAGTAATGCTAAATCCAGCGCGTCCTCCCAATCATCACCCGCATCAATCGGCGCAACATACGCTTGCCAGTTTTCACCGCCATTGGCTTTGGCGGCCATCACGTTGGTTTTAATCACGCTGGCTGCAGCACCTAGCAAATCATCCAAATCACTTTGAGTATTTATCGATAAAACCGAACCAATGTTAGTTGGGCCAATGCCAATAAAAAGTGCCTTGCGTTCAATTTCAGGACTGCTGCCCTGCCCCAAATTTAAATTATTTACCGTAACTTTACCTTGAGCCATGGTTTACACCCTTGAGTTGATTGTGTTATCGAAAATTTTGTTTACAAAACCGTTAATTTGTTCTTCTGTTACACCTAAAAAACCTCGCGCTGGAATCTTCGTTACCCATGAGGTTTTACTTTTATCACCGCGTAAAACTTTTAAAATTAATCCTGCTTTTTTGGTTGACAGGTTTTGTTTTATCCAACTCAGTGATGGTGCTCTCCATTTTTTTGTTCCATTCACTCGAATTTTGAAACCTGCAGCCCGTAAGCTTTTTGCTTGCTTGCTACTGGCTGGAACAGAATCCTTGTTGCCTTTTCCTTTTTCGCGGGTTATTTCCGCTGCGTTCATTACTTTTGCAAAACCGTCATGTTGTTGTTTGGCAACTATTCCCTGGAAACCAATCTCGACTGAATCTTGTGTGGTAAAAATGGGGGCTATTTGCCGCCCTAAATGACGAAGTAACCGGCGATTCCTGCCGCGTTTTCGCGGTGCCCAGGGTTTTCCATCAACATCATGTCCTGCGCGTATATTTCGCACCGTTTGGCGTTTAATCTCCCTGCCAAACCCACCTAAAAACTGTCTTCGTTTGGCTGGTGGTAACTGCAAAAGCTGCAGGCGCTTTTTAACTTCCAACTGGCCTAAAATGTCAAACTTAATCGCGTTCATAAGGAAGATCAGTTGGCCTTTCTTGTGTGTCGCCAACGCCCACTTTATTCGCATCAAAATTTTGTAGGTCTGCTATTCCGTAGCGCGTTCCGTTCATTAAAATTGGGCCGTTGTCATTCGGCATAATGCTCACGTCTTGCATAAAACGAATTGTCACTTCAACGTCTACTGTGTCGTCATCCAGTGGTGTTACATCGACCCTGGGCAGTTCCAGGTTATCCTGCTCTCGCGCACTGTCGTTTTCGTTGATCCAAATATTAATCAGCGCTAAAAATAAACTGGCATCTGATGCGAATCGCTCAACACTAAAAACCGCGTCGTAAGTGAAGCGCCCAACCACAAAACCTTTTCCCTGTTTGTTGCAACAATATTCGTTAACGCCGTTCTCCATCCAAAAATCAAAATTTTCAACAGCAAATAAATTTTGCGCTATTAAATAACTTGATAATGCCGTCATCTTTTGCAGTAGCATTACAACAACATCACGCTAATGTTTTCAGTTACACCTAAGAGCCGTCTTATCGAGCGGCTGCTTTCGGCCATAAAGTGCTGAAACGTGTCATCACTTTCTTTTGCTAAATTTTCCGCCTCTGCACGACGATTGAGCGTTGCAAACGCTAACACCATTAGCCCCATAGCCCGGTTATAAACAGCGCGCTTGTATTGCTCAATTTTTACGTTCTTTCCGCCCAATTCTTTGTCGCTTACACTTTCAAGTGTTAAAAAGCTTTGCTCTATCCACTCTGCCTTTTTAACCAAAAGCTGCTCGTTGCAATCATCCATTGCCTGGCGCGTGTGGTGCTCTACCAGCTCTTGTTTATATTCTGCCGGTACCCGGTAAAACTCCTGGAATTCGCCCAAGGAGATATCAGGGAAAAACCCGTCATTCTGCAAAGTCGTATCCAAAAATGTTTGTGGCTTTCCGGTAAAACTCATAACAACTTCTCTTGCAAATTAGACACTGGACAAAACGGGTTAAAGACAATCACATTGTGATGTCCGCCCCCGTTTGTCAGTGCTCTCGGGGAGAGACGGTTATTAGAGCGTTAACGCTTTACCCAATTTTTTTAGCAAAGATGAAAATTTTGTCTTTACTCCATGCCCTTCGGGATTTGCATCAACACACTTCAAATAGAATTGTTCTGCTTTTTCTAAATCATTAGCTTCCTCAGCAAACATGGCGGCTAGTTTGTATATAAAACCTAAGACGATAGAATCTGTGACAATCCATTGTTTATTTTCAATGCGATCAATTATCTGGCTAAAATAAGGTTCTGCGCTGTGCCCGGCTTTATATTGACGCTGTGCCCAATCATGAATGCCTGCTGCCATAAAAGTGGATAAATCGCGCTTAAATCTGTCCGGCATAGGTTGCTGTTGCGCAATGGCGTAATCAGCATAGGCAAGTGCTTCTGGCAGCTTCTCAGCATCTAACATCCAAACAGCCAAGAACACTAATGGTTCAAATTTGTGATGCGCGCCACTGCGAATATATTCATCAACAATAGGCGTCCATTTTGGAATGAGTGCTGTTTTTTTCAGCTCTATTTTTTTGCTGACGTCAACAAGATCATGCAGGGCTGACAGGTCTTGCTCCAAAGAATAATTAATTACACTTTTATCATTATTGTTTTGTAAGGATGTCGATGGCATTTTATTTGATGGTACTTTTTCGCCGGGCGATAATACTTTTTCGCCGCTCAATACCTGTGCTAACATTTTTTTCTTGTGCTTTACTGTCATCAACATAATTATTCCCCCGAGTTTTTAAAAATCCCGCCTACCAATGGTAGACGGGCAATATTTTGGCCTCCATTCCTACACATAAAATCGGTAATTAAACCCAGCTGGCGCCGTCTTTAATTTTTACGTTTGCAAATTCAAAACCTGCTGCTGCCTCTTCGTTTTCGACTACATAGCCCTCGTTTGAGCTGTTGAAATCTTCAACGCGATTGCGCTTGGCATTGTCTTCAATTTTTCGGCGCCAGCCGGTGATTTGGTAATACAAACTCAAGTTGGCATAGCTGGAAATGAAAATGCCGCGAGCAGGAAAACCGCTTGGCGTATCAACCGGCAAACCGCCATAGGTTTTGGTTACTTTTTCATTGGCAATTTTTTCTTTTTCGGTTGGGGTTTGGCCTTGCGCGTTGTACAAACGTTCTTTTTCGTTTGACAGTAAATCAATGCCAACAAACGCAACTAAATCACCCGCTTCACGGTGAATAGGGTCAATCATCATCAGGCAGGCATGAACTGCCGCATCCAGATTTTCAAAATCACCACCGGCACCAATGCGAATTTCATCCGTAGTGCCACCTTCCAAAAACCACTGCGCACCGCTGTTGTAAGCGCGCATTTTTTGAAACCAACCTACGTTCACGTCTTCGCCGTTCGGGGATGTGCCGCTATTGGTTACCGCTGCAGCTGATGTGCCGTACCAACCGGTGCGCACACGAGCCATTGCAATGGCTTTGCGCACCCACTTTGCATAGCGCTCTTGAAAGTCCGGGAACTTTGCCCAGGAATCAATCGTGGCGTATTTAATAAAGACGTCAAACTCTGTAGGGAACAGTTCGTATGTTTGCGAACCTAACGCCAAAACGCTTTGCGGTACGCGGTCATTGCTGTCGGTGTTTGTTCTTTTGCCGAGCAACACATTTGCAGAGCCAAGAACTTTTTCACCCTTAATTTCATCAACCGGCATCACATTAATTTTTTGCAGGAAGGTATCTTGCTCAACAATTTTGTCCTGCAGTTTTTGTGTAACGGTTGGCAATGGATCAAAGTACTCACTTACAGATGCAACGCCGTATGAACTCGCCATTACGGTTAACATTGCAGTAAATAGCATTTTATGTTTCATAATAAATTCCTGAAATAAATAAGGTTAAAAATCAAAAATGGTTTTGGCTTGGCTGGCCTGAATTAGAGCAGCTCGTTTGTTGCCTCGCCTTCAGGTGAGCCAGGCTTGGTTGCCCCTGCAGGATTTTTGCGAAGCTCTTCAAATGTTGTATTAATTGTTTTGAGCTTTTCGTTCAGTTCGTCGAATTCAGCTTTACTAACAAACTTTTCTGGATCTGGATTGGCTTTTGGATCAGGGTCTGGCTTTTTCTCGGGATCAGGTTTTTTATTAAAGTTTTCAGCCAACACCACCAAGGCAGCGTTGGTTTCTTTTTGTGCATCAAGTAGCTGTTTAAATTGCTCATCGTTCATTTTGGATTCCTGCTCAGTTTTGTTGAATAAATTATCTAAAAAGCTTTTCTTTTCTTCAGTTGTTGAAGACAAATCTAATTGATCACCGCAAAAATAGAATTTTTCGCCTTGCTCATTGAATTGAAGTTCAGTTGTGCCCAAGCTTGCAGGGGTATCGGTAACTGCGAGGCCGCCTAAATAGGCCTTGCCTTTATTCGCGAAATTTTTAAGTACTTCTATAGATGTGTGAACCCATTTGCCGCGCTGGTTCATGTAAACCAATTCATCGGACGGTACAATAATTGCCATCAGGTGAATTTCACCTTTTAATTTTTCATCAGTTGCATCGGCATCCATTGTTTTTAATGCAACAACTTTTCCTTGTGAACCCCAATCACGCAAATGATTAGGCCAGATTTTTGCGCTATAAAAAGATGGGTTATAGGTTTCGGCCATGTCTTTTAGCCATTCTTTTTTTATTTCGCGTCCGTCTGTCGTGTTGCCACTAGTTGCAACTATTACCCAACCTGTTTTTAAGTTTGCTGGCATTTGTGACGCCTCAAAAAATAATGAATGTGAAGAAAATCGTTAAGATGGGCGAATCATAATCAGCGAAAATTAATTGATCAAAGACGTAAGGTTTTATATTTTTTTATATGAGTCGTATAAAAATAATTAGTCATGAATAACCATTAATATTATTAAATCTCCCTTTAAAATTGGTTTCATGAATGCACAAAGAATTATTACCCCTGAAATTAAACTGGCTGCACGTGCTTTTTATTTACAGCACACACCCGTTACTGAAATCGCGAAGACATTCGGGGTAACTGGCCGCACCGTTTATAATTGGAGAACAGAGGGATGTTGGGATGATCTAATAGAGGGAACCAGCATTGAACATGCCATAGCGCGCCGGTATATAACGCTAACTGAAGTCAATAATAAAACGCCCGAGCAGCTGGATGAAATGGACAGGCTGGTGAAACACTTGGAGCAGATAGCCAAGGTTAGGCAAATTGAAGCAAAAACAAAAAACTTTTCTGATGGTGACGGAAAACTTAAAACGCAAAAATCAGACAAGAAAAAAAATAGCAGTAAAAATGATATCAGCAGTATTACCGCTGAAAAATTGGAAGAAATTCGCAAAGAGCTTTTTTACGAGTATCAACATTGCTGGCATGATAATAAAAACCAGAGAACCCGCTTTATATTGAAGTCACGCCAAATCGGTGCTACCTATTATTTTGCCTGGGAAGCCTTTGAAGATGCGGTAATCAGTGGCGACAATCAAATATTCTTAAGTGCTAGTAAAAACCAAGCCGAAGTTTTCAAGGCTTACATTTTGTTGTTTGCCAAAAAATATTTTGATATTGAATTGAAAGGCTCAGAAGTTATTGAGTTAAGCAACGGTGCGCAATTACGCTTTGTGTCAACCAACGCGAGAACAGCACAAAGCTACAACGGCCACTTGTATATTGACGAGGTTTTTTGGATTCCGGATTTCAAAAAATTAAATACCGTTGCCAGTGCGATGGCGTCACACAAAAAATGGCGAAAGACTTATTTTTCTACCCCATCTATTAAAACTCACGGCGCTTATACTCTCTGGAGCGGTGATAAATTTAATGAGGGTAAAAAGACAAAAGTTGAATTTGACCTGTCACACGCAGCGCTTAAAGATGGGTTGCTGTGCCAGGATAAAATTTGGCGCAATGTTGTTACCGTTATTGATGCCCAGGCAAAAGGCTGTGACTTGTTTGACATTGACGAATTGCGCATTGAGTACAGTGATAGCGAATTCAATAATTTGTTTATGTGCGCATTCCTGGAAGCGGGTTTATCCGTTTTCAAACTCGGTGATTTGCTGGCCTGTGCGGTTGATAGCAATGTGGTGTGGGTTGACTTTAAAACAGGCCAAGTGCGGCCCTATGGTGACAACCCTGTGTGGGTTGGTTATGACCCCGCCAGGCGAGGCGACAAATCAACGGTTGTTGTCGTTGCCCCACCATTAAAACCCGGCGGAAAATTTCGCGTGATGGAAAAAATAAATGTGCGCGGCAGTTGGATTGCGCAAGCAGAAGCGATTAAACAATTGATGGGAAAATACAATGTGGTTTTTATGGGCATTGACTGCACCGGCCCAGGCAATGGCGTATTTGAAATGGTGCAAGCGTTTTTCCCGCGAGTTACCGCCATACATTACAACCTGGACACAAAAACAAAATTGGTATTGAAAGCACAGGGCGTGATTGAAACCAACCGCATTGAATGGGACGCGCAACATACCGACATATCGCAAGCGTTTTTACAAATTCACTTGACCAGTACTGGCAATGATCAAATTACTTATCAAGCCGATAGAAATAGTGAGAACGGCCACGCAGATGTTGCTTTTGCAATTATGCACGCAATCAGTAACGAACCCTTAAACATTAACAAACGCAAATCCGGCGTTGCAATGAGTCAATAACATGCAAACAGAAAAACCACGCGTTCGAGTTTCTGCAAATATGGCTGATGAAACACAGCCCAACCGGGCAACTGCTTTTAAATTTGGTGACCCTGAAAGTGTTTTGAATTCGTCAATTGGGGATTACTTGGGCGTGTTTTGCAACGGTGATTATTTCGAGCCGCCTGTATCACTACCAGGGCTTGGGAAAATACTGCGCGCTAATGGCTACCACTGCACGATTCCGCCCTTTCGCCGCAATCGACTGCTTCAGTATTACGTTAGCAATGAAACCTTGCCGGATGATCAGTTAGGGGCGGCCAGCATTGATTTTGATGTGTTCGGTAATTGTTATTTGCAAAAAATTGAAAACGCTTTTGGCGAAGTGCTTGGATTTCGACACTTGCCCGCAATCAATATGCGTAAAGCAAAAAAAGATGGGGTGTATTGGCAGTTGCAAAAAAATGGTAACCCGCCGATAAAATTCAAGGCCGGTGAAGTGGTACACCTGAAAGAATACGATGTGAATCAAGGGATTTATGGCATACCGCAATATTTTGGTGGGATCAACGCTGTAATGCTGTCAGAAGAGGCAACGCTATTTCGCCGCAAATATTATGTGAACGGCGCTCACATGGGTTACATACTCTACACAGCAGACCCATCACTTGACGAAAAAGATGAAGCCGCAATTAAAAAAGCGGTGACTGAATCAAAAGGCGTTGGAAATTTCCGCTCACTTTATCTCAACATTCCAAACGGAAAAGAAAAATCGGTTCAGCTGATTCCGGTTGGCGACATTGCCACCAAAGATGAATTTGAGCGCATTAAAAATATTACGCGTGATGAAATTTTGGCAATGTGGCGAATTCAAGCCGCACTTGCCGGTGTTCGCCCGGATAACACTGGCGGTTATGGGGATATAGAAAAAATCGCAAAAGTGTATTTTGAATATGAGACTGTTCCCATGCAGGATAATTTTTTGCTGCTCAATCAATATTTGAAAGGTTCACGTAAATTGGTGTTCACAAAACCGAAGGATGGAGAATTTTAATTGAACCGATACAAATATCATCGATCAAATGTTATACTTTTTCCTGAATTGCATAAGTCAATAATTTTTGGGGATGAATCAATGCAAATTGATTGTATACAATGCTTCGGTAAAGCGATCATCCACAGCCGCAAAAAGCTGGACACGAAAGTCAGCCAGCTTTACTGCTCTTGCAAAAATCCAGAGTGTGGCCACACCTTCGTGATGGATCTAACCTTCAGCCACAGCCTTTCCCTTTCCGCGTCACAATCCAAATACATGATCATGGATCTATTCCGCTCACTACCCGAATCAGACCGCCGCGAGTTGCTGGCACAAGCCTAATTTTCAATATTCCAAAACGATCTAAATTAATTACTTGCGCTTGCGCTCAATGAGCGTACACTAACAACCATGCAAGCAAGATTGCTTACATCCGATCCGGCGGAACCGGAAATCGAAAAAGGTAAATATCATGAAAAAAATCACTGCAATTCAATATTGGACATTCACCAATCAAGAAAACAATGAAACAGAATATTGGGGCAATATTGCTATCGATGATAGCTTTATGTTGCAGTTTCACGGCAATAGCGAAGAATGCTCCTACTCAATTCCTCATTCTTCTGATGCAAGCTGGAACTCAGCAGAATCACAAGATGCCGCTTTTGAAAAATACAGCAAAAAAGAAGTAGTAGAATTTGTTGAAAGCCAAGGCTTCGAAAACAACTTGTTTTATGTGCAAGAAAATGGTGAATGCTACAACGCATAAAGAAAAGCCCCGGTTTTATCCGGGGCTTTTTTTGCTGCCTGTGCGGCAGTGAACGGTTGCATTAGCGGGTTATTTCTAACCTTTGCTTTTGCTTTCTAAGCTGCCTGCGCGGCAGTAGAAATTTGATTTAAGCAGAGTGATTACATCATGTCAACTGAAACGAGTGAACTACACATTACTGAGATCCCCCGCGAAGACAAATGCCGCTGGGCAGCCGCTGCATGTGCAAGCAATCAAAAACTGGCTGAGTGGGCAGTTAATGCACTCAACAATGCAGTGCCAGAAACCAATCCAGAATGGGCCTTTGGGCTTAGTGAGCGGGCGCGGCTGTGTTTGCTGTCAGCAGGTTTTGACAGTCGCGAAAGTGTTGCCAAGGCTGTTGCTGATGGCTTTGATATAGCCGCCATCAGCAACGCCGGAACAAAAATCAAAGATGAGGTGGAGTCATGGATAAAATAACACAACCCCCCCCTTGCCAAATCAAAGCCGCCAGGGAAGCGGCAGGCCTCACTCAAACTGCAGCGGCGGCATTAGTGCATGCAGGTTTAAAAACGTGGCAAAACTGGGAGTCTGAAACCAGCGAAAATAGAAAAATTCCGCTGGCAGCATGGGAACTTTTTTTAATTAAAACTAAAAGTTTGGTCTCACGTAAAAAATTAAAGCCGCTCTAGATGCGGCTGGCGTATTGTTAGTTTTTTTTATCAATAGAATTTTCTACTTCCATTATTTTTTCGTTTTGCCAGTCGATTATGTGGTAAATCCCCGCGCCTTCTTGCTCGCTTAATTCCGCAATATGCAAACGGCTGCACAATCCCTGGATCAAATTATTTACGGTGCGCACTTGATGCAAAACATCAATTGCGTTGAATGCTTCATTTCTTTGACTACCCATAAAAATACCTTTAGCCCGTGTGCTGTATTGCGCACCGCACAAATCAGATGATGATAGAATTATTTTTATTTAAATAAAAATGGCACCTAAAGTGCCAATTGAGAATAGGAAGGATGGAAACGTATGTCAATTATTATTTTTGTGAAATGTTTGTGTAGGTTTTACTGCATTATTTGTGTTGGCTTTGCAATTACAAGACATTACATCAAACAGTTACCATTCAATTAAGTGGCCCACGAAAAGCCCAGATTCATCAACTTCTTTTTCAAACCATTCAAAAAAATGATCTATTGATTTGAAGCCATCTTTCTCAACGAGTAGCGTTAATTCTGGGCTATAGGTATTCAACATAATAAAATATCCGAGGCTTGAGCTATAAAATGACACTAACTTATTTCTTGGAATAATTATTATTTCTGAAATACCTTTACAAATTTCACGGGAAAGAAGTCGGCAGACTTTTGTTCTCATGCCAGTGTAAAGCTGTAAATGCTCACCAACATTTGGCGGCCTGCGCTTTCCTTTCTTACGAATGGTTTGCCGTTTTTTACCGGACTCAACATCATCCGCAAATTGTTTGTTAAAGTTGTAGTGCATGTTTATCTCCAATTAATTATTCATCTTTTGATAGGGAAAGTGCTTGATCTTCTGTGAGTACATTAATCGCAGGATTTTCTCTTAATGAAACGCCACAAAATGGACAGAAGCTTGCAATAAGACAGTCTTTAATTTTCTTGGTTTTAAGCTCACCATTTTTATTTGGCAGCTTATAGGTTCCTCCAATCGGCAGAAATGGTTTGCTGCTAAGAGTGTCGCCAAAAATAAGCGCATACCCATTAATTTCTATCTTTACATCTTGAGCGGAAGGCTCTTTCTTTTTGAATCTATCAAGAAGCTTTTCTTCAATTTTAGTTCTGCAATCACACATAAATTTTCACTCCGTATCGTAGTTGTTAAGAATCATGCCTATCTCTCCCACGGGAAAATTACTGAGTCATCCACATCTTGCATTCTTGAGTCTGGCAAGCAGCTGATGACGATAAGTGAAAGCGCCATAATAAAAAGTATGCAGGTTAATAATTTTTTCATGTTGTTTGCTCCTCGTTTAATTCTGCTATACGTTTGCCTTGTTTAATTTTGATTGCAACTAGTGTTCGCATCGGCCCTTTTAATTCGTCTGGTAATTCGCTGACTTTGTGCCGGTTGAACTGTGCAAGCATTCCCCTTGAAACTAAATCTAAATTATCAATTAAACAATTTTCTCGGTTGCCATCTTTAAAAATTACAGCCATGCCACTGGGGATTTTTCCTTTTTCTGATTCCCACACCAAGCGGTGTTTAAACTCCCAAACATTAGGCTCTGCAATTTTTACTCTAATGAAATCGTCTTTGGTGAAACGCTCTGAACCAATGGGGCACCAATTGTGTGGTTTGTTACCTTTTCGGAAGCTAGTTGCGCTTCCTGTTAGCACACCTTTTTTCCCAGTGTTCCAGGGCTTTGATCCGTTCGTAAAACGCCCCGTCCTGCCTGACTGTATTTTGTAACGCTTACAGGTTGAGTTTATTTGCGTTTGGGTTAAATTCGTTTCAAATTTTATATTGAACTTTTCAACCAGTATTTTAATGCTGTACAGCCTGAAGTTTTCTCTCAAAAAATTAAGGTGCCTTTCTTCGTATTTAAAAAATGGTTTTTTCATTACGATTCACCCATGCCTTTTGCTTCTTTGTATTCCAGCGTTTTAGGTAATTCTTTTACAGTGCCCTCACCAACAAGTCTTTTTGCTTCAAGCAATAAGCTTGCATTACTGATGATCTGTGAAGCTGTTGCAGTAAATGCTTTTGACCGCTCTATTTCTTGCTTAAGTGCATCACCTGCTAAATTTTCATCATTCAATCTCTCTAGCTGTATAAAAAGATAATTATTTAAATCCCCGAGACTGTTTTTCATAATCAATACCTATGCAGTGCCTTGCGGTTTAGCAAAAAGAAGCGAGTTAACAAGTTCACCATTCCCCGCCACAATATTTTCATAAACAACACTCATCACCATTTCTCTGGTGTATTTTGTTTGGTCTTGAGCCGCGATTAGCTGACCAACCAGGTGTGATGTTATTGCCAGCACTTCCTGCAGGCTAATGTCATTTACAGCATCTACTACCGCCGCCCTTAAAACCTTGTGAAACTTAGCCTGCGCTTCATTCGGCTGCATTTTCTTCATCATCTTTATTCTCCTGAACATCAATTAAACATTTCACGTTTACTTGCAAAGCTGATGCAATTTTTATCAGCGTTAAATAACTTGGGTTTCCGGTGCCTCGCTCAATACGTGACACGAATGTAACGTCTATATCAGCACTGAATGCTAATTCTTCTTGCGAGATTTTTTTGTCATTGCGCAAGGCTTTAATTTTTTTGCCGAGTGCAAGTAAAAAAGGTTGCATATTAATTACCTATTTAATTCCGGTATAACTTCTAGCTCGCTCATATAACAGAATGCAATTTTTCCATTTTCAAAATGAACTTGATTTAAACCATTATTGGCACCAACAACATAACCTTTTGTACCTCTCGGTATTTCAGGGCTTAGAGTTTTTGCCATTTTTATATTTACTATTTCAAGTTGAGGCTCAAGATATTTAAAGCCGCAGATTTCATTGCAGAATTTGAGTCCGTTACAGTCAAAGTCAGCATCAGATTCACCACACTGCGAACAGTCTTCAGATGTTGCTGGCTTTTTCACCCAATAGTTATACAAACCCATTAACCATGCAGCGCTGTAGACGAAACACAAAAAGAATATTCCCCACTGTTGGCTTGCCCAGGCTGCGTAGAACCAGAATGGTTGTGATGCGATACCAAACAAGCAGGCATATTTTTTTAATGCTTCGTTGGGTTGTTGTGTGAGCCACACAGCAGTTACACCGAAAATGGCAATAAAGAATTGGCTAATCATTTTTTGTTTGATCCTTTTTTCTTGAACGGCGTGGTTTTTTTGGTTTCGGAACATAATCTTCAAAAACAGTTTTTGGAAATTCAACGCCGACAGGTTTTTCCTCGGATTTTATTCGTTGCTTTAATTCATCCATAAAACCTTTTCCGCCTTTTATTGCTGCAGATTCTGACGGGTAAATTAATTCGCCCAAATACTTGCCACCGCAAACAGGGCGCCAGCCTGTACCATTATTTGAATTGCCGTTAGTTGCGGTGATTTTTTTACCTTGAATTTCAGCGTAAAAAGATTTTTCGCCAGCGGTTGCTGTTTGATTATTGTTTTGCATTGCGTTTATCCTCCAAAGGAATGTTGTGGGTTTTACAAAAATTAATTAGATCTTCAGGCAATTCGAAGTGAATTGTTATGACTGCCTCGCCCGAAAAAATTGTTAACGTTGAGACGTCACCAATTTCATTATTAGTAGTAATTCTTGCCCTAATTTCTGGCGCTTCTTGACCAACTGATGAAAAGCTAAACATGTTCGCCTCCTAAAATGGAATATCATCGTCAAAATGCCTGACGATTTGATACGTTTGGTTAGTTGATACACCGCCAGCACAACTAAGAACAAAAAAGTTACACCCGGGATTTAACCCACTGAGTCTCTGTGCTTCTTTAAGCGCCTTTTCAAATGTTGAATGTCTATAGCTTGGTGGCCTTTGGCCCGATGGACACCAGACTAAAAAAAACAATTCAATATTTACAACCGGCGCCGGACTTTCCCTTGTTATTTCTGGATTTATATCAAGACTGCAAATCCAATCACCTATACAAGGAGAAATTATTTTTGGATTAGCGCATCCAAAACTTGTATCAAAATCTCTTTTCCCGCATTTTTGGCAGATCATGATTTTCTCCTTAAATCTTTATGCGAAAGGTTAATAGCGCAACGGTTTGGTTGAATGCTATTGCCGGTTGGATTTTGAATTTTGTGTAGGCAACACCGCCTTGATAGTAGGGGCATATTTTTTTGTCTGTGCCTGCATCTTTTTTCTGGTTTTCGCAATTGGTGTAGCCATGCGTTGCACCGGCGGCAAAGAAAAAAGAAAAGTCACCTTTTTCCAGTTCAAAATTTTTGGTGGCAATGAATGTTGATTCATTGAAACTGTTGGTGAAGTGCCCAACCATGTAGCCTTTGCGTTCATACGCAATCAGGTTGTGGGTTTGGTTGTAGTCTTTTTTGGTTTTGTCTGGCTGCCCTTCCCAGTGGTGAGACCATGCGCCCAGGTATACATAATCAGCACAAGCAAAAGGGGATAGCATTAATAACAATGCAATGAATAATTTCATGATGACTCTCCTGATAAAATTAATGATTGAACTAACTCAAATTGTTTGCCGTTTCGCTTCACTTGATTGTTTTCTACCAAGTAATCGAGTACGCGCTTTGCTGTTGGAAAACCTATTTTTGCGGATGCGATAAAATTGCGGACGCTGATTGGGTTTCCGTAAAAACCCGATAACACTTTTTTTGATAACTCCCCTTCCCTTTCTGTTAGTTTTTCGATTTTGCTTTCTGGCTTTTTTGCTGATGTTCTTTGCGTGTTTGTTGGTGCTGCATTTGTTTGTTTTTGTGGTTGTTCCGCACTGGGTTTGCCCCCCATTCCGCCAAGAGCTAACAAGGCAGAAATTGCGCAAATATCCACAATTACGGCAAGGCCTATAAACGCGCCGTGGCGAACCGATTCCGGCGAAGCACCCAAAGGTACGGACAAGACAGAGAAAAATGATTGTGCGTTTCCCTGTGGAGTTTCTCGGTAGGTTTTTAATTCGGCCAGCGCTGTGTTGCGGGTTTCTTCCAGTTCTTTGACTTTTTTGGATGTGTCCAGGGCGCGGGTTCGATAGCTTCCGGCTGCATCTGCAGCAATCAAACTGTTTAACGTATCGATTTGTTTTTCTATGCTATTTAATTGTTGTTTTTTGGTTTGATATTCAAGCGTGTTTTGTTGCGTTGACTGCGTATGTTGGTTGTATGCGTTTTCTAAAAACCCAGTCGTGGCAGCAACTGATATGCACAACAACACCATGCCCATCACCAGTAAACCTAACCCGCCAGCGTTGCGCTTTTTAATGTAATAAACCCCGGCAGGAAAAAATGCATACTTGCAAGCTTCTAATGCCGTGGCGGTTACACCCGCGAGAACTTTTCCAAATATTTCTGTTGGCATGGATATCCAAAAAAGTACAGCGCTGGATAAGGTGACCATGCAAAGTAGAAACGTTGATATTGCAATTACAATTTTCATGATTGATTCCTTAACAGTACATATTTTCGTATTGGATATTTTCCGCAGAAATTCGCGCATAGGATTCCCCGTGCGGATAGGGCCACAGTTTATAATCTGATCCCCACCCCTCTCTCATTGCCCTATTGAATAACTGATCCAATCTTTTGATTCGGCTTAACGCTGCTTGTTTTTCATTTTCTGTTGGCCCAACCAATCGTTTTAAATCATTCAGATCATCGATTGTTTTTGCCTGCCGTATTCTTTCGATTACCACAGCAAATTGTTCGAGCGCTTTTACCGTTGCGTCTTTTATTGATTTTTCAACCTGTACGCTATTCACTTTTATTCTCCTTCTCTTCAGTTAAAAATTCTGATTTGTTTATTTCGTTGCCCCAAAGAATTCCTAGTATCAGGAACATCAAGGCCGCTAGTGTTACCACCGCGATCAATAAATCGTTATCGAGTTTTGAAAGCTGATACACAGCAAAACCCCATGAACAAATTCCAAAAACAATAAACAGAAATATCCAGCGAAAGCTTTTTGTTGAAACTATTACCTCATTTTCGTTTTTCGTTTTCATGTTGCACCTGTTAACGTTTGAAAAATGAATTCATGGTTGATTGTGCGTGAGAGAGTTCATGTATCGCCTCTTCTCTCACTTGATGCCCCAAGTCCGTCATCAAACAATTACGCGCAAGTTTTATCGCTGTGCGGATTTGATGAATTTGGTTTTCTTTCAGCGTGATAGTGCTGCGCCGAATTTCTTCTTTGTGTGGCACTTGTGGCGCTTTTGCTAATGCAGTAATGGATTCGTTATTGCTTAAATCTATTCCTATGAAAGCGGGTTCTACATTTGTGTTTTGCATTTCGTCTTCCTGTTCGTGAGCTATGATTGAATTTTTTAACGCCACAAATAATGGCTCGCATTTTTTTACAGATTCCCAAGAGTGATACAGATTTACTTCGGGAGTTTTTTCGTAAACGGTTTTCACTTCATCGTCGGTAATGCTTGCAAAGTTACGCATGTTCACCTCCATCTGTTGCTTGAATAATTTTTTGGGCGATAAATGACGAAAGAACGTTATTACTTCGAAGCAACCTTGCAGCCTCTTCAAAATCACAAGATCCATGTACCCCTGTGCTTCTGATAACCGCATCAAATTTTTTTCTATCTTCACGTAGCTGTTCAATTGCTACTACTGTTGAATCATCAATTTCAATTTTCATAAATCACCCCATGAAAGTTTTGTGTTGGATTTGTCGATGCTTTTTTATTTCAGTGCGCATGATGTTCAACTGCTCGCGCATTTCAGCTTCAGCTTGTTGGGATAACAGGTGCAGGTTTTCTTCAATTTGAAGTCGGTTTAAATAGGTGAGCCACCACCAGGCCTCACAGCGCAGTAGTCGAAGCTTGAAATCTTTGTCATTTCTGATTTTTGAATTCTTCGCAATAAGATCTTTGCGGCATTCGGCCGTCATGGTTGTGTACATGTGCCAGGCCATGCAGTCCTGACGAAAGTCAGCGCTGTTTTGATCCTTCGGATCGAGGATAAAGTGGGGTTTATTGGACATTAGATGGCCCCCCTTTCTGACACTTTTCTGGGGTGACCCTTTTTAACTGGCAACAGCGGCAACATTGGCAACAAGCCCCCGCAAAGCCTGTAATTGCAAGGGATACAAGCCTTAAAAATGTTGCCAGTGGACTGGAACATTTGTGGATTACTGGCAACATTTTTGTTGCCAGATGTTGCCAGCTTGTTGCCGCAATTGTTGCCACTCTGAAATAGAGATAAAGCTATGATATTTAAAGACATTTTTATAAACTCCTTCACTTGTTGCCATTGTTGCCAGTTTTTTTACAGTGACCTGCTTTTTTTGCTGCACTCTTGGCTGGATCAAAAAAACACTTAAAATTCAATTGGTTACGTTTGTTGATGGTTTAGCGAACAGCCAGCACCTAACCGGTGCTTGTTTCTCGTGTCTGGATCTCACTCTTTTTTGCCCTAAATACTTGTAGTGCTGGCTCTCAGGCAGAACATGTTTAAGGTCATTGATCGATATTTTTTCTTGGTTTCTTTTGCAGCTCTGCTCAAAAAATTCATTGAGATTGATTGCAATGACGTGGTCTTGAATCGAATGGTTTAACTTGTCCGTGACCCGTTGTTGGTATCCGTTTTCTTCTTTCATGTAGGTAAATTGATCATTGATCCAGTGATAGGTCTCCCAGAATTGCTGCACCAGTGGATGCTCTGCTTTCAAACGGATATCGCGATCAATTGCCCTGGCTTCGAGGTGTTTTAATGCGCGCTCTATTTCATCCGCTTTAATATTTTTAAAAAGAACTGTTAATGCATCGACACCGGCCATGACTTGCGCGTGATTGTCGATAACGCGTTGGCTTTTTATTTCCGGATTTTTTGTAAGCCTGTCTCGGTGTTTTGTATAAGCCGCAAAAAATGCATCTAAATAAACTTTTTCATGTGTAAGCGCGTGATGTAAATAGCCGCATAGGTCTTCTACATCCATGCTTTTTAATTTGTCTGCAATAGCGCGGTTTTCAATGCGTTTATGTTCAATGGTGCAATGCAAGTGAACTATGCGGCTGAGTATTGCCGGTGATGCCGACACAGTGGCGTTTTGGCTGATAACCAATGAACCGCGAAAAATTAAATCATTGGTTTGGTTGTCGTTAGTTTTTACACCGCGTGAACCAATAGTGCCGTTCAAATCACTGATTTTTTTGTAGCGCTCCCAATCGATTCCGGATTGGTTGCGGCCACCCTTTGCATTACCCACCACTTCTTTGTCGCTTTCCAAAAATACAATGGGCATGTTTGACACTTGCGATAATGTTCGAGCTTCGGCTGATACGCTGAGAGAGTTAATATCGACGCCCTCATAATTAACGCGGCCAAGCAGCTTCCATAAAAACCGGATCAAAGTTGATTTACCCGCTTCTTTTTCGCCGGTGACTTCCAGAAACGTTAAATTCTGATGAGATTTTTTTATTTGCTGTGCGAAGAGTGACAGCGTGAAAAAAGACAAACCGGCCAATCCATTCAAATCAAACACTTTTATAAAGTCTGGCATCCAAGAGGGATCAAATTTTGTGGTGTGAATGAAATCAATATTCAGTGTTGTTTTAATTGAGCAGTTACGAAAGTGAATGTACCCATGGTTATTTATTTTTACGCATTGGCTATGCTGGTACCCGACTTGCGGGAATACATAACTTTGGCTGTTTTCTTCGTAGCCAATAAAGGGAATTGTTTCCACCGTGTAGATTCGTTGCGCCGCCCAACGTTGCGTTAACCAATCCAGATCCCGTGAACAGCCTTTGAAGTAACCAAAGTTTGTTTGGTTTAGCAATGCAGTAGAAATTGCCTTTGCATCACCCAGATTGGAGGGGCTGAAACCAACCAGGAATGGGTCGCGCTGGCTTGGCATTGATACATCAAAAAGATATTTTCTTTCTTCTGTGAACTTGTCTTTTTCAATGTGCAGAAATTTCAAATCACAATTTGCAATGTGCATGATAGTGATTGAATTGACAAAAATATCGTGATGATCGTTTTGATCAAATTCAATTTTTGAGCCATCAAGTTCTTTGCTTAATTTTTCTGTGTTTACTCTGACTGAGTAAGTTTCACGTGAAAAAGTTAGCACTGAAAACGTGAAGTGTTTCCAGCAGTAAAGAGAGAAAGCTTTTTTCTTGATTGATGTGGCGGAAAGTAAACGGCCACGCCAAACGCAGTCTGACAAATAGTCTTCGTTTAATTTGTCTTCGCGGTAGAGGTCGTCCCAATCACATTCTGATGAGTGCGGTAAAATAATTGCGCACTGCTCATTCAGTTTATTGATTTCACGCAGGAATTTTAGCGCTGAATCTTCGCCTGCTTTTCCCGCGTCATACGCTAAGCACCAGGTTACATCTTTATTCAAATTGCTTTTGATTAATTCCTTTGGCAGATTGTTGGAACTGAATGCAGCAACTGCTTTGTAACCTGCTAATGAAAACGCGATAGCATGAAAAATTCCTTCAACGATATAAACAGAATCACCTGCCTCAATCTTTTGCCCCGGAGGTTGCCAGCATTTGTCCCGGTAACTGATTCCAAATTTAAAATCGGCTTTGTTCGGTTTACCGTTTTTTAAGTTGTCGCGAATGTCTTTGGTGTTTATTAATCGATCCCACCAGAAGCCATCCCACAATATAAAGCGAACAGTTTCAGCCGCACGACCGTTAGACAACCTGAGGGTGCCTTGCTCAAACCAGTTGCCAACGTGTTGCAATGGAAACCCGCGCACCATAGACATATAGGCCTTGGCCGTTGCGTGTGGATCGTGATCGGTTGCGGGATATTTCTCGCCAAGGTTTTCCCACAAATAGCTGTAACGCTCCCTCGTGGATTCTGCATAGCCACAGTTGTTATTCCTGGAACACTTCAGTTGGTAGGGTTTTTCTGTGCTGATGAATAGCTCAGTTTCCCCACATTTTGGGCAAATGCCGCCGCTGTAAAAGCGCCCTTTGATACTTTTGAATCTCAGCGCCTGATCGTTTTTCAGCGCTTCAAGGATTTGGTCTTCAACATTCATTGCTTAGCCGCCTGTGCCAATTATTGTTCTTGGGTTTGTTCAGGACTGATGGTTATTCCGGCTTCTCTGAGGCAGTCGGCAGTAATTGCAGCTACATTGACCAATCGGCGTTTGCCGTATTTCTTGGAGGGAAGTTGATTGCGTTCGATCATTCCCCGAATCACATCCGGTTCCAGGCCTACACGCTTGGCAAATTGTTCTTGGGTTAAAACGGGGCTATCGATAGAGAGTATGGACATAGAGCCTCACATTATTGGAAGTATTGTTTAATTGATTAGAAATATTTACCAATCGATTAGATTATTAATCCAATAATACGGGTGTGTCAAGGGTGTTTTTGGGAAATAGTGCAAAATTAAGGGAAATAGTGGACAACCAAGCTGGACTTATTGCCAAGTCTCATATTCAATTGGAACAAGTTATTTGTTTATGAGAGCTAGAAAATGTCTGATTCAGCGGGTACCAGGCTAAAGACTTTCCGGATGGCACTGGGTTTTTCAAGGGACAAGTTTTGCGATATGACCGGCATTGAGAATATGCGGTTAATCACTATTGAAAATAAGAAAAGCCGAATGTCCACTGATGATCTTTTACTGGTTGTGAATATATTTCCAGAGGTTCTGGAGTGGCTAGTTAAAGGAACCCCACTTGGTATTGATACCCTTGAAAAATCGGAAAACCTCCACCTGAAAATGCTTGCATTAAACTTAAAAGTCGAAGGGAAAAACGCCCTAACTGAAGGGGAATAATCGTGGCAGTAACAGCCAAGGAAAAAGAACGTCAGGTTGAACCTGGCATTTGGAAATTGGTGGATGGCCGATTCCATGTTGCTATTCGACCTGATGGAAGGGAGGGGAAAAAGGTTACAAAAACCACAACCAAACTTGAAGATGCCAGGCAATTTAAAAATAAAGCGATAGCCAAAGCACAGACCGGAATTGCTGTGCAGTCATCACCTTCCAGGGATAAGCGGCGGTTGTCAGATTTGGTGAATGAGTGGCAAGAACTGTATGGCTACACGCTGAAAGACAAGGAGCGGCATCTTACATTATTAGCAACTTGCAAATTATTAGGCGACCCCATTGCACAAAAATTTACTGCTGAAGATTTCATGGTTTTTCGTAAAAAACGCATTGAAACTGTCCAGCCTGGGAAGGCGGGTAAAACTATTAGTGCGAACACAGTTAACCATTCTCATGCATATTTATCTGCAGTATTTAATCGATTAAAACAACTTGGAAAATGGAAGCAACCCAACCCATTGGCCGGATTACCCAAACTAAAAATAGATGATCCGGCACTTACATACCTGGACATTCAACAGATTAAATCCCTTTTATCCGCGCTGACATTTTCTAAAAATACAGACCTGGTTGTTATCACCAAAATTTGTCTTTCTATCGGTGCGCGCTGGGGTGAAGCGTCGAGCCTTGAAGCCCGACAAGTGAAGAACTGCAGAATACAATTACTGAAAACAAAAAACGGTAAGTCCCGATCAATTCCCATAACTCCTGAGCTACAAGCAGAAATTTTAGATGGTAGGCCAAAAATCGGACGGTTATTTGCAGATAAAGATGCAAAAAAAGGGTTCTCTAATGCATTAAAACGCGCAGGAATTGATCTGCCAGCCGGACAAATGACCCATGTTTTGCGGCATACATTTGCCAGCCACTTCATGATTAATGATGGAAATTTTTTGAAACTCAAGGAGATCTTGGGGCATTCGTCATTAGAAATGACAATGCGCTATGCACACTTGGCCCCATCCCACCTAACTCAGGCCATCACACACAACCCGTTGACCTATCTAAAAGTTGATATTGAGTAACAAAAGTGGGCACAAAGGGGGCACACTCCTGTGTAATATAGTGGAATATAGTGGCCTAAATCGTCGAAAAACACAGAGTTTCACCACTATTTACCACAGTAATACATGCAAATATGGATTGTGATTCCAGTGGTCGTGGGTTCGAGCCCCATCAGCCACCCCATATTCTTCAATTCCTTGCCAGAATTTTCAAATCAGCTCTTTCCTTTTTCAATACCTTTCAAAGATTCCGACTTTTTTCTATTGCGATTTTTCTTTGTGGTTTTTCTTGGCGATATTCTATTAGCTGTGGGAAAATGCCGCCCTCATTTTTAAGGGTTGATTACTTATGTCTGCGATGATTCTGGATGGCAAAGCTGTCGCCGCAAAAACCGAACAAGAACTTTCGGCTCGTGTAACTGCACTTAAAGCACGTACTAAGGGGCAAACACCTATTCTGGCAACTATTCTTGTAGGCGACGATCCAGCATCTGCGACTTACGTGAAAATGAAAGGCAATGCCTGTACACGCGTTGGAATGGAGTCATTAAAAGTTGAGATGCCCTCTTCCACCACCACTGAACAACTTCTCGCAAAAATTCACGAGCTGAATACCAGCTCAAATGTACATGGTATTTTGTTGCAACACCCTGTACCGGAACAAATTGATGAGCGCGTATGTTTTGATGCAATCAGTGCAGAGAAAGATGTTGATGGTGTAACTTGTTTGGGATTTGGACGCATGAGCATGGGCGAAGATGCCTATGGCTGTGCAACACCAAAAGGCATAATGCGTTTGCTGGAAGCTTACAATATTCAAATTGCCGGCAAACATGCTGTCGTTGTTGGTCGCAGTCCTATTCTGGGCAAACCAATGGCGATGATGCTGTTAAATGCCAATGCGACTGTCACCATTTGTCATTCACGGACGCAAAATTTATCTGAATTAATTAAACAAGCTGACATTTTAGTTGGCGCAGTTGGCAAGCCTGAATTTATAAAAGCAGAATGGATCAAAGACGGCGCTGTGGTGGTCGATGCTGGCTATCATCCTGGCGGAGTGGGCGACATAGAGTTATCTCCTCTAATTGGCCGTGTCGCCGCGTATACACCTGTTCCTGGCGGTGTAGGCCCCATGACAATCAATACGTTGATTTATCAATCTGTCGATTCCGGTGAGAAAAAAATTTCCTGATTAAAAATTTTCTGACTGTAGGATGCTGTGGAGCGAAGCGATACGCATCACCGTTATACGATAAACATGATGGGTATCGCTTCGCTCCACAGCATCCTACGAGTATTCCAAATGCGGCTTGATAAATTTTTAAGCAATAACACATCTTACTCCCGTTCACAAACGCACAAACTCATTCATGCAGGCGAAGTAACAGTGAATGGTCAAATCATTAAAAAAGCTGATTACAAAATTAACGACGCCGATCATATTTTTTTAAACCAACAGCAAGTTTCTACTCATGCCCTCCGCTATTTAATGCTGAATAAACCTGCTGGATACGTTTGCGCCACCAGGGATAGTGATAACCCAACTGTGATTGATTTGCTGAATGAAATTCGCAAAGAAGATTTACAAATTGTTGGTCGATTGGATAAAGACACCACTGGATTGGTGTTAATCACCGACGATGGACAATGGAATCACCAAATTACCGCCCCGGTTTCACATTGCCAAAAAACCTATCTTGTTACCCTTGCAGATCCTATTTCAGAAGAAACAATAGATGTGTTTAACAAAGGCGTCTTACTCGATGGTGAAAAAAAATTAACTGCTCCTGCCGAATTGGAATTAATAAATTTGCACCAAGCCAAATTAACTATTTCTGAAGGAAAATACCATCAAGTCAAACGTATGTTTGCCGCTGTAGGTAATAAAGTTGTTGCGTTGCACAGAGAAAAAATTGGCAATTTATTATTGGATTCAAAGTTAGAATCTGGACAATATCGATCACTAACCCCGCACGAAATTCAAGGCATATTCAATGATTGATCTTGCAGCTCAATGGATTCAACAACAGGTTTTTGAATCAGATGCCAATGAAAATCAACTTTGGCTAATGGACGAAAATCATTTAAATACTATTGTTGTTAATCAATCTCAAAGAAAAATTCAAGTCATCAGCAATCGCTGGGATATAGTGCAGGAAGCAACACAAAAAGGATTTAATGCTGGATTCAGTGATTTTGACTTATCCAGGATTAGCGACAATAGCCTGGACAGCATTTATTACCGTATATCTAAAGAAAAGCCTCTGGTTCACTATCTGTTTAATCAAGCCTGGCGATGCCTTAAACCTGACGGAAAAATTTATCTCGCCGGATACAAAAATGAAGGCATTAAAACTTATGTTGAAAAGCTTGCAAAAATTTTTGGGAATTCACAAAAAGCGATAAAAGAAGGCGCTCTCTACACCATCCAACTAACAAAACAAAGTATTTATTCGAAAGAAAATTGTTTGGATGATCAAGACTACTCTCATTTGCGCTTGATGTTAGACAATCATTCACATGAGTTTTTCAGCAAGCCTGGATTATTTGGTTGGAATAAAGTCGATCTCGGCAGTGAATTATTAGTGAATCATTTAGATAAATTGCCACTCGCTCAGATCGACCCACAAAACTGTCTGGATTTGGGCTGTGGTTATGGTTATATCACTCTTGCTGCGGCAAAACATTCCATTTGCCATTCGGTTAAGAGTTGGACTATGACAGACAATAACGCGGCAGCAATCATTGCTGCAGAAAAAAATCGTTTGCTGGCGGGACTTAATGGTGGGGTTATTCCTGATAATTGTGCAGCCGGCATCAACCAAACATTTGATTTAATTTTATGTAACCCGCCCTTTCATCAAGGATTTAATCCTGATGTAGATCTTACTGAAAAATTTGTACGCGAAACCAAACGACTTTTATCCAATAAAGGCATAGCATTTTTTGTTGTGAATCAATTCGTGCCGTTGGAAACCAAAGCCAACGCCTATTTTTCACATGTAAAAATTCTTCACAAAGAAGCAGGATTTAAATTAATTTGCCTGAAAAAATAATCCAAACTGTACAATCAAAAACATTGCTGCAGAATAATTGAACAAGTCTCTGATTATCTTAGGTTTTATGGCCCAATTGAGATGAAAAAGGGTTGACCGAGCCTTTTTGCCTCTATATGATGCGCACCACTTCCGAATAGGAAGTCGCTATTCCGCCTTAGCTCAGTTGGTAGAGCAACGGACTGTTAATCCGTGGGTCGCTGGTTCGAGCCCAGCAGGCGGAGCCAAATACAAAAGGCTGCATTAAATGCAGCCTTTTTTATGCCCGAAATTTCATCTTTAGATGCCTAACCACTATTTTCTGGGAGATACCTATGTTTAACGTAAACGAATACTTTGAGGGTGCAGTTAAATCTATCGCCTTCCAAACTGAAACCCTGCCGGCCACTATAGGTGTTATGGCTAAAGGTGATTATGACTTTGGCACCAGCCAACGTGAATATATGACGGTTGTTAGCGGTAGTTTAACCGTAGTGCTTCCAGGCGAAACCCAAAGCAAGACCTTCAAGGCTGGCGAAACCTTCGTAGTTGAGGCCAATCAGCGCTTTAAAGTGAGCGTACCTGTTGAAACCTCTTATCTTTGCATGTACGAATAGCCTGCGATTCTTTGGTGGGCAAGTTAGCCCACCCTGCTTCCAGGTTTTGCTGGATTTTCAAGTAATTTTTCCAATGTGATTTAGGATTGCAAGACTCTGATGGCGATCTCTGATCCCGGCAAATGATCTGCAGCAATCAATACAATTAACCCAATAAATATCATTGCAGTAATTAAATACCAGGCTAGAGAAAAAACAATACCGTAAGGTGTCAGCGGCGTCATATCTTCCGCCAAGGACACTCGCCAACTGCCAATGATGTCAAGGCAGCCCAATACAATAAAAAATATTAAAAATACAAACCCGGCCTGCCAAGCCAACACCAGACAAATAGACGAAACAAATAATAATCCTACAAGTGCTATTCTGTTTCTGCCGGAAAACACCAGTGATTTGATTACTCGCCCACCATCGAGAGGGTGCACAGGAATTAAATTAAAGAGATTTAATAAAGCGCTGGTAGATGCAATTAATCCCGCGAAATGACTTTCAGTGATTAAATATATTAAGTAAAAAGCAATGGTCATAATCAGACCATAGACTGGCCCCATCATTGAAATATAAACATCTTGCCAGCGTGTTTTAGCGGCATCACCCACAGCTATACCACCCACAAAAGGAATTAAATACATTCCCTTGGTCGGAATACCAAACTTTTTCATCGCTCGCAAATGCCCATATTCGTGAAAGACTAAAACACCCACTAAAACCAAAGCAAATTCAGGTGAAAATATAAGACTGTATGCGCCAACACTGGCGGCGAGCAAAGCAACTTTTATCACTTGAACTGATTTAAATAATTTAAAAATGATCGGCAACAATACCCAGGTCATTCCAGGTTTTTTTTCAACAACTTGGGCAGAAGTTTCAACTTCAACCTTATGACGCAACTCATCAGCAATTTTCAACCCCGGGGAGGTAATCACGCCATTGATAAATTGACTGCCCTCTTCAATTAATTGTCCGTTAAGATAACACTCATAAATCACTTCTTTTTTAGAGATATTTAAACGAAAGTTCAGGCGCAAATCTCCTAAATCAGAAACCGCAACATCATGGCGGCCCGAGAGGGTATTATTGTGTTTCTTTGAGACCAACTTGCCGTCAACAAAAAGTTCCTCTGTTCCGTTCCATGGAGTCAAATTTAGCTTTACTTCATGTCCATTACATTGAATATTCAAAACCTGCATATAAATCCTATATTGAATTACTCTATACTTGAAAACCTATAGTATTCTCTAACCTTTATTTAAGGTAAAAAATGATTGCACTCGGCAAATATAATCGATTAACCATTGTAAAATTAACTGAATTTGGTGTTTTTCTAGATGGTGGGAAATTTGGAAACATTTTACTACCCAAACGCTACGTCAAAGAGGATATGACACTTGGCAGTCAGCATAACCTGTTTATACACCTCGATTCTGATGATAGTTTGATCGCAACTACGCTAATACCCAAAGCGCAAGTAGGTGAATGTGCCTACTTACAAGTTAAGGATATCAATGCAACCGGCGCTTTTTTAGACTGGGGCTTAGCCAAAGATTTATTAGTACCTTATGGTGAACAACAACAACCCATGCAATTGGGTGAATTTTATGTAGTCTGTATTTATCTTGATGCTTACTCCGGACGAATTACAGCGTCTTCTCGATTAAACCGTCATCTCGAAGAACGCGCATCCGGCTTCACTGTGCAGCAATCAGTCAATTTACTCATCTGTGGCCAGAGTGAAATGGGTTATAAAGCGGTCATCGAGCACACACATCTCGGATTGATTTTTCGCGACGAAGCTTTTAAACCACTCAAATATGGAGATAGAGTCCAAGGTTTTATTAAATACATCCGCGAAGATAAAAAAATTGATTTAAGCTTGCAAAAAAAATCCGGGGATGCCAAATCTGATTTGGCCGAAAAAATTATCCAATTTTTGCAACAACATAATGGCGTTACACATCTAACAGATAAAAGTGATCCAAACGAAATCTACAAAACTTTTAATGTCAGCAAAGGTAATTATAAAAATGCGTTGAGTTTACTCTATAAACAACGACGTATTCTTATCACGACGGAAAGAATTACCTTAGTGGAATAGTTAGCGAAACAGATAAGGAAATAGTTTTTGTTTTTCATCAAGAGAAAGATTTTCAACTCGTTGTTTATTTCGAATTGGCACTTGTTCAACGTCCGGAAAATAATTCAACGCTTTGTCTAAACTGGCCTCACGAATGATATGCAGTATAGGAAAAGGAGAGCGATTCGTTAAATTCTCTGCATCTTCAGGGGTGGCACCCGCAAAACAATAATCAGGATGAAAACTGGCGATTTGAAACTCACCTTCAAATCCCTCTCGTCGAAACATTCCTTTAGCCCAAATAAGAAATTGATTGTAATCCCAGAAGTCTTGCAAATGATTTGTAAGGATCAATAAACTGGTTTCTACTTGACTTGCTGAAACTGAACGCAGATATTCACATTCAGTTTGCAACTCAACCAATAATGCTTCATCGTCTTCTACATGACTGATTAGTATGCGAATTTTGGATTCCAGCATCGGCTTAGCGGCAAATGGACATAGCTCTAAGCCAATAACAACTTGCTGAACCCAGGTTGACACGGCATCGATAATTTGATTCTCTTGCATTGTTTTATTAGTACCTTTTTGTTGAATTCAATTTGAGCTAAATCCCGACACAATCACCCACAATTAAGTTACCAGAGATTAATCATGAAATATAACTCGATTCTTCAAACTATTGGCAACACACCTTGTGTTCGCATTAACCATTTGTTTAGAGCTGATCTTGAAGTATGGATGAAGATTGAGCGCTTTAATCCTGGCAGCAGTATCAAAGACAGAATAGCCTTAGCGATGATTGAAGATGCGGAAGCCAAAGGACTCATTAATAAAGATACAGTAATCATTGAACCGACTTCTGGCAATACTGGTGTTGGCTTGGCGCTGGTCTGCGCAGTAAAAGGTTACAAATTAATTCTGACCATGCCAGAGTCCATGTCTATCGAACGCCGAAAAATCATCAAAGCTTATGGGGCTGAAGTTGTGTTAACCGCCAAAGAATTAGGTATGGGTGGCGCAATTGCAAAAGCAAATGAATTATTGACGGCGACACCTAACGCCTGGATACCACAACAATTTAACAATCAGGCAAACGTCGATGTGCATCGAAACACAACTGCGCAAGAAGTCCTGAATGATTTTCCTGAAGGAATAGACTATTTAATTACTGGAGTTGGAACAGGTGGTCACATCACAGGCTGCAGCGAGATTCTGAAAGAAAAATTTCCATCCTTAAAAACCTTTGCCGTTGAACCCGAAAAATCGGCAGTGATTAGTGGCGGCCCAAAAGGGCCGCACAGACTTCAAGGTATAGGAGCCGGATTTATTCCTCAGGTGTTAAATACCAATACATTAGATGGAACGATTCAAGTATCTGAAGAAAGCTCATTTAGTATGACGCGAGATTGTGCAATAAAAGAAGGGATTCTAGTCGGCATTTCTTCGGGAGCCGTTTTGGCTGCTGTAGCTAAGAAACAAGATGAATTGGCAGCTGGCAGCAAAGTGTTAATCTTTAGTTACGATACCGGTGAGCGTTACCTATCTATTGAAGACTTGTTTTAATTAGAAACACTTTTTATTTGCCTGAGAAAATAAGTAACAATCGTTTGAAGTTTATTAGAACATATTATCCACTTGCCAACCTGCAATATATTTGGTCTGTATACTCGTTTACGTGAGCCGGAGAGGCTCATGTAGCGCAGACACATCTGCATTGGTACTAACAATAAAAGTAGGAATTTTTAAATGAAAAATATAGGTGGATATTTATTCTTTTTTGGTGTGGGCTCAATTGTTCTGTATTTTTTAAATATGGAATTTATTATTTTGTCTTGGGTTGACAACTGGGGCTACACTGTTGGCTGGACCATTCGAGGAGTAATGATAGTGTTAGGCGGTGCACTTTGGTTATTGGGAAATAAACAAGAAAAGCCAGAAGAAAATTAGAATTATTATTTAAGTAAGAAATAAAAAAGCGAGCAAATGCTCGCTTTTTTATTTGTCAAACAATCTACTCCAAAGCAACTACTACAACTGATTTAGCTGGAATATTCAACAGCAATTTTCCGTTATTGGCTTCAGCTGAATACGCCTTAGGCACAATTGCACTAGGATTTGCAAAGGTATTGTGAGCATCCATTTTGTCAGAAGTCAACACTTGACCTGTAGCTTTTTTGGCACTCAAACCTTTTGCATTGATATTCAACACTTCAGCCTTGTGTGGATTGGTATTGGCAATTGCCAGATACACTTTTCCATCTTTTGCTTTAGCAGCTGAAACGCTAATGGCAGGAATGGATTTTTTATCCAGTTTATACTGCGGAACATTTTTAATACTGGCAGGCAACGAAGTTGCATCTTGAAATGGAATATACATTTTAAAGACATGATAAGTCGGAGTCAGAATCATCTTGTCTTTTTCTGTCAATATCATCGCCTGAAGCACGTTAACCATCTGTGCAATGATACTCATATGCACACGGTCAGCGTGCTTATGAAAAATATTAAAGTTCAATGCTGCAACCAGACCATCGCGCAAACTATTTTGTTGATAAAGGAAACCTGGATCATCATCACCTGTTACGTCATACCATGTGCCCCATTCATCGACATAGAAACCGACTTTCTTTTCAGGATCATTTTTGTCCATAACTTTTTTATTTTCTGCTATGAACCCATCCATACGCAGTGTTTGTTGAAAGGTCGAAAACCACTCTGATTCAGGGAAGTTAGTTGCAGCACCTTTTACTGCCCAATCAGCCTTCGGCAGTGTGTAATAATGGAAGCTCACCGCATCCATTCTCAAGCTCCAATTAGGTTTCACATTGGCCGTAAGATAATCTGCCCAACTGGTGTCGTCAGTATGACCGCCACTCGCAATTAATATTGGCGTGTTGTTTTTTGGCGTTTTCAGAAAAGTCGCATATTGTTTGTAGAGATTAGTGTAAAACTCAGGGGTCATATTGCCACCACAACCCCAGGTTTCATTGCCAATCGCAAAATAATGTACGCGGAAAGGTTTATCGCGACCATTTTTGCGGCGCAATTCTGCCAGCGTCGATTTTCCTTCCGAGGTCATATACTCCAGCCACTCCGCCATCTCTTGTGGAGTACCTGTTCCTACGTTGCCATTTACATAAGCTTCGGCGCCGAGCATTTCTACAAGATCAAAAAATTCATGCGTACCTACAGCATTATTTTCCAACACGCCGCCCCAATTAGTATTCACTCTTACCATACGTTTATCGCGTGGACCAATGCCATCACGCCAATGATATTCATCAGCAAAACAACCACCAGGCCATCTCACCAAAGGAACATGTAACTCTTTTAATGCGCCAACAACATCATTACGCCATCCTTTAGTATTGGGAATTTTGGACTCAGGGCCGACCCACATGCCCTCATAAATCCCACGACCTAAATGTTCAGTAAATTGGCCATAAATATTTTTATTAATTACAGGTCCCGCTTTGGTAACGTCAATTACAACTTCTGTATCTGCCGTTGCAAGCTGACCAAATAATACTGAGCTCAGTATTAATGCCGCTCCAATTATTTTCATAAGATTTCCTCTTGGTAAGTGATCGACGAAAGATTAGCTTAGATCAATTTCGAAAGATAACTATAGCTGTAATTGTCAGACAATTATAGCTGACTAACAAAAATAGACACTTCATAAACAAAAACCGCATCACAAGGATGCGGTTTTAAAGCGGAAGGCAAATCAAGGTTACAGCCAATCTTTTCGCTTGAAATACCAGTAGGGAAGTACGGCTGAAAGCACCATCAGAACAACAGCAACTTCAAACCCATATCGCCAATCTGAATGCGGGATATGAGTGAAATTCATCCCATAGGCACTCGCCACTACAGTTGGCGGAAGAAATACCATGGCCGCGATTGAAAATATTTTAATGATCTGGTTTTGTTCGATATTGATAAAACCCTGTGTTGAATCCATTAAAAAGTTAATTTTGTCAAAGAGAAATGCGGTATGTGACATCAAGGTATCCACATCACGTTTAATTTCACGTGAAGTTTCCTGCAATTCAAGCGAGTTGCGAATATGTTTTTGAATAAATGAAATCGAGCGCTGGGTATCCATCAAACAAAGACGAATTTTCCCATTACTGTCTTCTAACTTGGCAAGTTGATCTATTGCATCCTCGAGTTCTGCGTCAGCATCTTCCAGCACCATGTGACTGACATCTTCCAGTTTTCGATGAATGTCCTCCAACGCATCCGCGAGGTTTTCAACCTTCTGCTCGAACATAGTGACCAATAACTCAGAAGGTGACGAAACCTGAACCTGTCCCGCACGCGCACGCATACGCAGTAAACGAAAGTCAGCTATATCTTCTTCACGTAGTGTAATGAGTCGTTTTTCTTGCAGAATAAAGGCAACTGTTGCCGTACTATGACGACCGGATTCACCTGGCGCCAGAAAAAGAGAATGGACATGGACGCCAGCTCCATCCTGAAAATAGCGCGCAGAGAACTCAATTTCCTCCACATCGTCAGATTCAGGTAACTCTGCACGCAAAAAAGTATTTAACTCTCCACGCTCTTCATCACTGGGTTCCCGGGCGTCAATCCAGAGGGCGCTAGCTAAGGCGACCTTGGTATTTTGATCTGCTTGTTGGTCTTCGCGTAACACCGACCCCTGTAGTTTAAAAAGTCTTAACATTGGTTCGTCCCCCAAGGTTTGCGGTCGGCTTTATAGCATATTCAGACCAGAGTTAAAGCTTTTTCTTGAGATTTCACTTTAACTTTGATTGACCCCGAGTCTAGCTCAGTAAAGCTTTTTTTCACCCTCTGGCCGAGATTTAAATCTTCGATGTACCCACAAGTATTGATCAGGAGCCCTTCGGATCATTACCTCAACCATTTTATTAATGCTTGTAGCGTCTATTAGATCATCTCCGACCGGGTAATTGTCTAAAGGCGGACCAATTTCAACCTTATAAAACCCACTTTCATTACGATAATGTGAAAAAGGCAACACCAAGGCATTCCCCATAGACGCGATCCTGGCAGTCGCGGTCAAACTCGCGGCACTCATCCCAAAAAAAGGAGCAAATACTGCGTGCTTAATTCCATAATCCTGATCTGCCGCATACCAAACTACGTGCCCTTTCCGCAAATTTCTAATTAACTGCCGCGTATCTTTACGCACGATAGAATTAGTAATAAATTTGTTGCGAGCCTTAGTGAGAGCAAAAGCCATCAAAGGATTTTTATCTTTTAAGTAGAGGGTGTCTATAGGAAAGTATTGAGTAAGTATCCTTCCCGCTACATCCATAGTCGTCAGATGACTGCCAACTAGCAAGACACCCTTTCCACCTTGCGCAGCAGCTTCCAAATGTTCACCACCAATAAATTCATGACAATCTTTAAACTTATCTTTTTGTCCCCAAAGCGCCATTGCAGTTTCCATAAAGCCAATTCCACAGGATCTCAAAACTCCGCTCACAATAGAGTCCTGTTCTTTTTTTGTGAGTTCAGGAAAACAAATCTGTATATTGATTTTTGCAATATGTCTACGAGAAGGTGCTAAATGAAAGAACAACAAGCCTAAAAATCGACCTATCCAAAAATTAACTCGTATAGGTAAAAGCGCGACTGCACGAAACAAGAATAGAAATAACCAAGTGGGCCAGTAGCGCGGAAAATAAAATTGGTTTTTGAACACTGGTGGCGCGTGCTTATCTATCATTATTATTCTCAAGAATTCCAAATCGGCATGTTCAGTATAGCCCGTCATCCAGGTAAATATCGGATGGGGAAAAACAAAAGGGAGCCGAAGCTCCCTTTTGTTTTTTATCAGCATCAAAACTACAACTTATAACCATCTTCTTCATGCAGACTTAAATCCAGGCCTACTGATTCTTCCTCCGCAGACACGCGCAATCCGCGCGTTAACAAACTGGTCAATTTAAGTAATAAATAAGTGACCACAGCGGTATAAACCAACGTCGCAGCTATTCCCAGAAGCTGGATTTGGACTTGCCCAAAAATGGATTCCACACCCTCCGAGAGACCTTGTCCACTAAAAGCACCCAACTGGGTTGAAGCAAAAATTCCGACTAGAAAAGTTCCCAAAATACCGCCTATTCCATGCACAGGGAAAACGTCCAAAGAATCATCAATTTTCCAGACACGCTTAACCAAATGTGTCATGAAAAAGCAAATCACACCGGCAAATAGACCAATAATCAACGCGCCACCCGGACCGACATTGCCTGAGGCAGGCGTAATAGTACCCAGACCGGCTACCATTCCAGTCACAATTCCCAAAACGCTTGGCTTTTTAAACCGCATCCACTCAATAGTCATCCATGCCAAAGCACCAGCAGCTGCCGATATATGTGTGGCAAGCATTGCCATAGCCGCATTACCATTTGCACCTAAGGCACTACCTGCGTTAAAACCAAACCAACCCACCCACAACATTCCCGCTCCTGTGACGGTCATAGTCATATTATGCGGAGGCATAGCAGTTGTCTGAAACCCATTGCGCTTACCAATCACCACTGCTGCGACCAAAGCTGCAACACCAGCTGTAATATGCACAACTGTACCACCAGCAAAATCAATTAGCCCTTTTTGAAACAACCAGCCTGTATTTGCCCAGACCCAATGACATATGGGAATGTAAACAAAAAATAACCACAATACAGAGAAAATCAACATGGACGAAAACTTCATACGTTCAGCAAATGCCCCAACGATCAAAGCGGGAGTAATAATGGCAAAAGTCATTTGATACATTGCATGAAGACTAAGTGGAATATCGCCTGCAAGCGCATCTTCAGTAATACCCATCATCATAAACATACTGAAATCACCAATCAGAGCATTACCTGCGCCAAAGCTCAGACTGTAACCGGCTACTAACCAGGAAATCGAAATGACACAGGCAATAGCAAAGCATTGCATCATGACCGATAAAACATTTTTAACACGAACCAAGCCTGCATAGAAAAGCGCCAAGCCAGGCAAAGTCATAAATAGAACCAAGGCAGTTGCAGTTAGCACCCAAGCTGTATTAGCTCCGCTAATTGCATTTTCTTGTGCAAATGAAGGTAAGGATAAGAAAGTACCTATTATTCCAAGACTAATTTTCTTCATATAAGCTCCAGGCTTCATTTTAATTATAAAATGCTCTTTTTCGAACCAATCATGCGGCGATAATCGGCAAAAAACCAACAAAAGATGAACTGAACAATTTAAAATGCACAATAAAAATACACAAAAACTAGTCAGAATTAAAAAAATCGGATGTACTTAGCAAATAAAAGGCCATATTTTGCAATAGCTATATTTTTCAATCGGTTAAAAGTTCTAATTAAAATTAAAGCACCAATAAATGCACAGATATAAAACACTTGTTATTTTTGTTGTATTTTTTTGGTGCAAAAAATAAGCCTCCAACTGGAGGCTTTATTCAAGATCGACCATAACTATCTTCCAGCCGAACAACATCATCCTCCTCAAGATAAGAGCCTGACTGTACCTCGACAATTTCAAGAGGTATTTTTCCAGGATTACTTAAGCGATGAGATATGCCTACAGGAATGTACGTCGATTCATTTTCTGATAGCAGATATTCTTCATCACCCTTTTGCACTAGCGCAGTACCTTTGACGACAATCCAGTGCTCAGCTCGATGATGATGAATTTGCAATGACAAACTACCGCCCGGTTTAACCCGAATTAAATTAACTTGATAACGATCACCATCGTCAATTGCATCGTAACAACCCCAAGGGCGATATATTTCACGATGCTGTAAATGTTCTTTTCTTTTTTGTTTTTCAATTTGCGTAATAATCGATTTAACCCGCTGTGCCTGACTTTTATCCGCAACCAATACTGCATCAGGTGTGTTTATAATCATTAAATTATCAACACCTAAAGTTGCAACTAATTTATCTCTTGAAAAGACCAGAGTATTAGTCGATCCCACATCAATCGTATCACCGATGAAACTATTACCCGCACTATCTTTTTCATTTAAATCGCTAAATGATTTCCAATCGCCCACATCACTCCATCCCGCATCTAATGGAATGCATACCACATTTTGGCTTTTTTCCATTAATGCGTAGTCAATTGAAATATTCGGTGCAGTTGAAAAGCTATCCTTGTCTATTCGAATAAAATCCAAATCTTGAGTGGAATTTTTCTTAGCATTGTCAACAGCAGTCACTAATTCTGGACTGTGTACATTTAACTCCTTTAAAAACACCGATGCCTTGAAAACAAACATACCACTATTCCAAAAATAGCAGCCTTCATCCAAATAAGCTTGTGCAGTTTCAAGGTTTGGTTTTTCAACAAAACTTTCGACGACCGAGTAAGCAGTTCCAGCATTAACTTTTTTAGTTTTTATGTAACCATAACCGGTTTCTGGACGAGTCGGTTGAACACCAAAAGTAGCAAGGTGATTTTTTTCAGCTGCCTTGACCGCATCACCTACCGCACGTTGAAATACGGCAACGTCACTGATCATATGATCAGCTGATAACACTAACAAAATCGGATCATCGTCCAATGTTGCAGCATGTATCGCTGCAATAGCCAAAGCTGGTGCAGTATTTCGCGCAATAGGCTCCAATAATATCGATGCATTTTTTTCGCCTATTTCATGCAATTGCTCAGCAACCATAAAGCGATGCTCTTCATTACATACAACAACGGGCGCAGCAAGATCAGCTATGCCTTTTAAACGCAATAAGGTCTGCTGAAGCATAGTGACGTTGCCAAACAATTTTAGTAATTGCTTGGGATAATGTTGTCGCGACAAGGGCCATAATCGAGTCCCCGAACCACCGGCAAGTATTATTGGAATAATCATAAAAGCTGCTCTTGTGTTAAATTTTTCTATTTATATCTTTTTGATAAAAACTCTTTAAACGAATCACCAATCCCAGGATGACGTTCACCATAAATTACGTTAGCCATCATGTAACCCATTTTTGTTCCGCAGTCATGACTCCGACCAATCAACTGATAAGCCTCAACTGTTTCCAATCCCAAAAGAGTATCAAGAGCATCAGTTAATTGAATTTCATTACCTGCGCCCGGCATAGTTTTAGCGAGCAAATCCCATACTGTTTTTGATAAAACATAACGACCTACTATTGCCATATCTGAAGGCGCTTCGTCGATCGGCGGTTTCTCCACCATAGCTTTGATTGGCGCTGTTTGGCCCGGTGCGACTTGTGCACCGGAACAATCGACAACACCATATTTGTCCACTTGATCATGTGGCACTTGCTCAACCAAAATTTGACTATTACCTGTTTCCGCAAAGCGTCTGGTCATCCCCGCCAAATTATCTTGTTTCAAATTACATGCAGCATTATCGATTAATACATCAGGTAATAACACAGCAAAAGGCTCATCACCAACAACCGAGCGTGCACATAAAATTGCGTGTCCCAACCCTTTTGCTTCTGCCTGACGAACTGAAATTACAGTCAATCCTGGAGGCGTAATAGATCGCACTTCTGCCAACAATTGTCGCTTCAAGCGTGACTCTAATTGAGCTTCCAATTCAAAGCTGGTGTCAAAGTGATTTTCAATGGCATTTTTACTTGCATGAGTAATCAAAACAATTTCTTTAATGCCAGCTGCAGCAGCTTCTTCAATCACATATTGAATTAATGGTTTATCAACAACAGGCAACATTTCTTTTGGAATAGCTTTAGTTGCTGGCAACATACGCGTACCCAAACCTGCAACCGGAATAACGGCTTTTTTGATTCTCATCATAAATTTCCCAAATAAACTGAATGTAATTTTGCTATAATTAAGTATTCAACATCGCCAATATTTCTTTGGTTTTGCTTTCTACCAGTGATGAATTTGCCTTCGACTCAAGATTTAAACGTACAACTGGTTCGGTATTAGACATACGTAAATTAAAACGCCAATCCGCAAATTCCAGACTGATACCGTCAGTTTTATCTATATTTAACGCCTCTGCTTGATAATGTTGGAGAACTTTTTCTATCGCCACTTTTGGGTTTGCGACATGGCTATTGATTTCACCTGGTGATGGAAATTTTGCAATCCGATCAGCCAACATTGAAGACAATGGTTGTTCCTTTCTCGATAATAATTCACAGACCAACAACCAGGGAATCATACCGCTATCGCAATAAAAGAAATCACGAAAATAATGATGAGCACTCATTTCTCCACCATAAACGGCGTCCTCCAAACGCATACGCTCTTTAATAAAGGCATGCCCGGTTTTCGATTGAATGGCAACACCACCTGATACTTTTACTATGTCCTGTGTATTCCAGGTTAAGCGAGGATCATGAATAATTTTTGCACCCGGATTTTTCAACAAAAAAGCTTCTGCCAATAAACCAACTATGTAATAGCCTTCTGTAAACTGGCCTTGTTCATCAAATAGGAAACAACGATCAAAATCACCGTCCCAGGCAATTCCCATATCTGCATTATGTTCTAACACAGCCTGACTGGTTGATGCGCGATTTTCGGGTAACAAGGGATTGGGAATTCCATTGGGAAAAGAGCCATCAGGTTGATGATGAACTTTGATAAAATCAAATGGCAAATATTTTTCAATTGCGTCGATAACATGACCTGCCGCACCATTGCCTGCATTGACAACCAATTTAAGCGGTTTCAGTGCTGAGATGTCAACATAGCTCAAGAGATGCTGGACATAGGCGTCAATAATATTTTTTTCTTGATAAGTACCGCGTCTGGATGGATCAACAACAGAAAATTTATTTTCTTCTGCGAGTCGCTTGATTTCATTTAACCCGGTATCACCGCTAATCGGTTGTGATCCAGTCTTTACCATTTTTAATCCATTGTAATCGATTGGGTTATGACTGGCTGTGACCTCTACACCACCATCGACCCCCAAATAACTGGTAGCGAAATAAATTTCTTCTGTACCACACATGCCGATATCAATAACATCTACACCCTCATCGCGCGCACCATTGCTGAACGCCATTTTTAAATCATGACTGGTCAGACGAACATCGCCACCCACCACTATAGATTTGGGTTTCAAAAACATTGCGTAGGCACGTGCAATTCGATACACAATATCTTCGTTTAACTCTTCACCTAATTTTCCACGAATGTCATAAGCTTTGAAACATGTAAGAGACATTAAAAATTTCCTGTTTACATTCTTGAAGGTTCAGTTTTCAGTTGGCTAGATGCCAATATTACACACTTAGTTTATTACGGACTTCATTCAACATAAAATCGAAAACTTGTTCAATATTCATGTCAGTACTATCAACAATTACTGCATCATCTGCAGGCACTAAAGGCGACACACTGCGTTTGGTATCGCGATCGTCTCTCTCTTGTATTTCTTTTATCAAAACATTTTTATCAACAACTTCACCTTTTGCTATTAACTGTTTGTATCGACGCTCCGCTCGAGCCTCTGCGCTTGCGGTTAAAAATAATTTAACTGGCGCCGCGGGAAAGACTACCGTACCCATATCGCGACCATCAGCGATTAGCCCAGGCGAAATCGCAAAGGCACGTTGTCTGGACAGCAAAGCAGAACGTACAGGTTGATAGGCGGCGACTGTTGATGCAGCCATGCTGATAGCCTCTACACGAATTGCATCGGTGACATTTTTGTCTTGTAAAAAAATAGTAGTTTTTTCACCACTAACATCAAATCGAATAGCCAAATGTAAAGCAACTTCGGCAACAGCACTCACATCATCCAAATCAATATTTTTTTGCAGCGATGCCAAAGCAGTTAAGCGATACAAGGCACCACTATCCAACAAATGAAAACCTAGACGTTTTGCTAATAGTTGACTGATTGTACCCTTACCTGAACCGCTTGGTCCGTCGATAGTAACGACTGAAATTTTTTCTGACATAAAACTAGGCACCAAAACCATTTAATACTAATTCATTGACAATTTTTTCACAGGCTTCCGTTGGGTTGGCTGCTCCAGTAATCGGGCGACCAATAACTAAATAACTACTTCCTTCATGCAATGCCTGTACCGGTGTCAAAGTTCGGCGTTGATCATCGGCAGGCGAGTCAACCATACGGATGCCCGGAGTTACCAGAGTAAAATCCTTACCGAATTGTTGGCGCATCTGTCTGGCTTCTTGCGCTGAGCAGACTATACCGTCTAATTCACAATAATGTGCCAGTTTTGCTAAACGCTCTACCTGGTTCTCTATCGAATAGGGAACCCCTACCCCCAGCAAGTCCTCTTGATCCATACTAGTGAGCACTGTGACTGCAATTAATAGTGGCTTCGGACCAGTGGAACGCTCTAATATTTCTCTCGCTGCCATCATCATGCGCTCACCGCCAGATGCATGCACATTAACCATCCATACACCCATATCGGACGCTGCCTTCACAGCTTTGGCAGTTGTATTGGGAATATCATGAAATTTCAGATCAAGAAAGATATCAAAATCTTTTTGCATTAAGGTTTCAACGATCTGCGGGCCACAGGACGTGAATAATTCTTTGCCAACTTTGAGTTTACAGTGATGAGGAGATAAACGAGAAGCGAGGTCTAAACAAGCTTTGGCATTGTCAACATCCATAGCGACAACAATCGGAGAATTGGAAATAGAGGTCATTCAATAATATCCACAAGTTTTGGCGACCACCATTAAAACAAATTTCGCTTGGAGATTCATCTCTTTAGCGAAAAGACAGCATTAAAAAGGGAGCCGAAGCTCCCTTTTATTGATTACAAACTCAAACGCGATTTATTCGACTCAAGTATTGATTCACCTATGCCTTTCACATCCATTAATTGCTCAACAGATTTAAAGTTACCATTTTCTTTTCGCCAGGCGATAATAGCTTCAGCCTTTTTAGCCCCAACGCCTTTCAGTGACATCAAGGTATCTGCATCGGCAGTATTGATATTCACATGAGCGGCTTTAGGAGCTTCTACTTGAGCCTGAGCCTTAGTAGTAGACGAAGTGGTTTCAGCTTGAACAAAAGAAACAGCAGAAAGGGAAACAACAACAGCAGATAAAAACGCAACTAATGATTTCATAATCGACTCCTTGTAGTTAAAAAGACTTTTCATCATTGAAAAGCAGATTGATGTAGAACGTAATGCTTTTTCGTTGCTACGGTGGCTATATTAGCAAAATAAATTTTTGAGTATAGTGGTTTTTTTCTGCATTTTATGTGAGATATTTCTTACAAAGCTTTTGGCAGGATCACCCCCACCTAACTTCCTCCCTTAGCAAGGGGGGAGGGCCCGATTTCACTTCGAAACAACTTCAACAGGGAGTAAAGCTCCTCCCCCTTGCCAACGACTGCATGGATGCAGAAGGTAGTGCAACGCAGGAGCAGTTGCCGAGGGGGAGGTTAGGAGGGGGTCAAGCTTCAATCAAAACAACGAAATATCCTTAGCTTCCCAATGCGGGAAATGTTTCCGCACTAATGCATTTAATTCCACTTCAAATTCAGAAAAATTGGTTTTGGTTAAAGTTTTTTCTGCAAGTGATTCACTGACCATGCCTGCGCCTACAGTAATATTGGTCAAACGATCAATTACTATAAAAGCACCCGTTGCACGATTGTTTTTATAAGGGTCTATCAATACAGATTGATTCAGAACCAATTCCACATAGGCAATATCATTTAATTGCAACTGAGATATCTGACTGGTCTCTTGTGTATTCACATCAATTCGGTGATGAATTGACTCCACTTGACCCGATACCAACTTGCTCGCAAATTTAAATAAATATTCGCGACCTGGTTGCAAGGTTTGGTCCGCCATCCAGACTAGATGACCAGAAAAATGATTAGTGGGTTTGATTGAATCCTTATCCAATACAATCATATCGCCACGACTGATATCAATTTCATCTGTAAGTGTCAGAGTGATTGATTGACCAACAAATGCTTCGAGTAAATCACCATCATAAGTCACTATAGATTTTACGTGACTGGTTTTGCCTGAAGGTAAAGATTTAATTTTATCGCCAAGCTTAACTTTCCCTGACGCCACATTGCCGCAGAATCCACGGAAATTCAGATTGGGACGATTGACGTATTGAACAGGAAAACGGAAATCTTCAAAGTTTTTATCACCTGCGATTGAAACTGTTTCTAAAATCTCCATCAAGGTTTTGCCCGTATACCAAGCCGATTTTTCGGATCGATTCACAACATTGTCACCATCCAATGCCGACATAGGGACAAACATTACATTTTTCATGCCCAGTTTTTCAGCGAAAGTTAAATAATCCTGTTTGATTTTTTCAAATATTTTTTGATCAAAACTCATCAAATCCATTTTATTAATAGCAACAACAATATGTTTGATACCCAAAAGTGAAGCAATATAGCTATGGCGACGCGTTTGCGTCATAACGCCGTGTCGCGCATCAATCAAAATAATCGCCAGGTCGCAAGTCGAGGCGCCGGTTGCCATGTTGCGCGTGTATTGTTCATGACCTGGCGTATCTGCAATAATAAATTTGCGTTGGGCAGTTGAAAAATAACGATAGGCTACATCAATTGTAATGCCCTGCTCTCTTTCAGCTTGTAACCCATCAACCAGCAATGCCAAATCTATTTTTTCGCCTGTGGTTCCGTGCTTTACCGAATCAGATTTAATTGCATCCAGTTGATCTTCGTAGATCATTTTTGAATCATGAAGCAAGCGGCCAATTAAGGTGCTTTTTCCGTCGTCAACACTTCCACAAGTTAAAAAGCGGAGCAATTCTTTTTGTTCATGCTGTGCAAGATAGGCGTTAATATCGTCTGCAATTAATTCACTTTGGTGACTCATTAGAAATAACCCTCTTGCTTTTTCTTTTCCATAGATCCTGAACTGTCATGATCTATCACACGACCTTGACGCTCTGAAGTTGTGGTCAACAACATTTCCTGAATAATATCGGTCAGAGATGTAGCTTCAGATTCAACAGCACCTGTTAATGGATAACAACCCAAGGTACGAAAACGCACCATTTTTTCTTGCGGAACTTCACCCGGTTCAAGTGGCATACGGTCATCATCCACCATAATTAGAGTGCCATTACGTTCTACTACGGGACGTTTGGCTGCAAAATAGAGTGGGACAATTGGAATATTTTCCAAATGAATATATTGCCAAATATCCAATTCAGTCCAGTTGGATAAAGGAAAGACGCGAATACTTTCGCCTTTTGCAATACGACCATTATAAATATTCCATAATTCAGGGCGTTGATTTTTTGGATCCCAACGATGATTTTTATCACGGAAAGAATATACGCGCTCTTTCGCGCGCGATTTTTCTTCGTCGCGTCGCGCGCCGCCGAACGCGGCATCAAAACCGTATTTATTGAGTGCTTGTTTCAAACCTTGGGTCTTCATCACATCGGTATGAACCGCACTACCATGAGTAAAAGGACCGATACCCTGTGCAAGACCTTCTTGATTAATATGCACAATCAAATCCCAACCCAAATCTTTCAAACGCTGATCACGAAATTCAATCATTTCCTTGAATTTCCAGGTGGTATCAATATGCATTAAAGGAAATGGTGGCTTGCCTGGATAAAATGCTTTCATGGTGAGATGCATCATTACCGCAGAATCTTTACCTATCGAATAAAGCATCACCGGATTATCAAATTCAGCCGCAACTTCGCGAATGATATGAATACTTTCCGCTTCCAATTGTTTTAGGTGTGTCAGTTTGTAGTCAGTCATGAGAGGTTTTCATCAATACAATGTTAAAAATCAGTGTTAAAAATAATTCCGTAATTTAGGCTGCACCTTTAATTCGAACGCCCTTTTAATTAGGGCGCACTTTAGCCAAATCAAATCAATATGTTAAGAACCAAAACAATCTAAGCTTATTCCGTGTTTCACTTGCCCTCACCTAACCTCTCCCAGAGGGAGAGGGACTTTTACTCCCTACTTAATTCAAAACTATTCTAATTCCCTCTCCCTCTGGGAGAGGGCTTACTTCAGTTTTTAGTATATTCATCCCGAGCATTTTTGGCCCGACTAAATACCTCCAATAGATATTCGCTGTCTTCTTTTTCGATACTTGTACGCATGCGCTGCAAGTTATCAGTAAACAAATCCAGAGCTCTTAATATCGCCGCTTTATTGGCCTTCATAATGTCATGCCACATCACAGGGTCACTGGAGGCTATGCGAGTAAAGTCGCGAAAGCCACCTGCTGCGTAACGGAAAATATTGGGATTATTTATATCATGTGCGAGTGTATCAACTAATGAATAAGCAATTGCATGAGGCAAATGACTGGTTGCCGCCAAAACCTCGTCATGATCCTCAACTGTCATAGTCAGAACTTCAGCACCTAAGACCTGCCAAAGTTGAGTTACCCGCTGTAGATGTTGATCATCCGTAGAATCAACCGGCGTCAATATAACGCGATGTTTTTCATACAAATTGGAGTTTGCCGCTGTCACACCACTTTTTTCCGAGCCTGCGATTGGATGCCCCAATACAAATTCTGCAGGCATAGATCCAAATACTTTTTGTGCTGCCAACAATACATTGCCTTTTACACTGGCACCGTCGGTAATAGTCACTTTAGCTTTCACACAATCTCGAATTTGAGATAAGATTTTTTCAACAGACAAAGTAGGCACTGCAATAAAAATAACATCTTGATCAGTCAATTCAGAAGCGACTTCTTCAAGCGAGGTAAATGCACGATCAACAACACCTAGAGCAATCGCTTGTTTGGCTTGATCAGGATTGCGGCTAATACCTATAACTTCTGTACAAGCCCCACGTTTTTTTAATCCTGCAGCAAAACTACCGCCAATTAAACCTATACCTATGACAACCAGTTTTCGAATTAACGGAACTTGCAGAAAAGAGTCAGACATAAATTTATAAAACCGCTTTGGGATAGGAGCCCAGAAGTTTTAAATCGGCGCAACGTTTGGAAACTTCTTTAATCACTTCACTGATCAACGGATCCTGAACATGACCGGTGAAATCAATAAAAAACACATAGGTCCATACGCCTGTTCGCGATGGCCGAGTTTCAACACGGGTTAAATCAATATTATGTCGGTGAAAAGGTTCAAGCAAATTGTGCAGAGCGCCAGGTTCATTCCGCATAGCCACCATGATTGAAGTTTTATCTACGTGACTCGGTGGTACTTGTTGAGTACCAATAATTAAAAAACGCGTAGAGTTATCCGGCTGGTCTTCAATTTTTTCGGCAAGAATTTGCAATCCATATAATTCAGCTGCCATTGATCCGGCAATTGCAGCAGCATTCCACTCACCTTTTAAGCGTTTTGCAGCTTCAGCATTACTGCTTACAGCAATTCTTTCTGCTTTTGGATAATGTGCGTCCAACCATTTACGACATTGCGCCAATGACTGTGAGTGTGAATAAATACGTGAGATATTTTGTGTATTGGTAATTTCAGAAACCATCAAGTTATGATGAATGCGTAATTCCACTTCACCACAAATTTTTAAGTTGGATTGCATGAAATTATCCAGCGTGTGATTAACCACCCCTTCTGTCGAATTTTCAACAGGAACCACACCATAATTCACTGCGCCTGCATCCACTTCACGAAAGACTTCATCGATTGCAGAAAGAGGATGTGTGATAGCAGAATGGCCAAAATGTTTGAGTGCGGCCTGTTGGGTGAAGGTACCTTCAGGCCCTAAAAAAGCGACTTTTACTGGATTTTCGAGCGCCAAACAGGCAGACATTATTTCGCGAAACAATCGCGCCATTTCTTCGTTGCTAAGTGGTCCGTTGTTGCGCTCCATTGCTTTACGCAGCACCTGGGCCTCGCGCTCAGGGCGATAAAACAAAACCGATTCCCCTTCTGATAAATTCGCTTTTTTAACCTCAGCAACCTGCTGAGCACAATCCGCCCTTGCAGAAATCAACTCAGCAATTTTGCTATCAATTTCATCAATTTGATCGCGCAGGGCGATTAATTTTTCTGTGGTTTGATCGTTTTGCATTTAATTTATGACTCGCAGGACAACCCGCTAACCGCCGAGAAATACAATATTTTGTATCTCTCGGTACTTATCATTCAGGTGAAGCCTCGTCTGAATTACTTTCATCAACTTGATTGTCCAGATCATCTTCAACCACATCATTTTCATCTGCACTAGCTTCAGCATGAGCTAATTCACGTTTGGCATTTTCGTCGGCGCTTTCTTCGATGCGCTCCAGACCTTGCATACGTTCACCGTCACGCAACTTAATCAAGCGTACACCTTGTGTATTACGAGAAACCAATGAAACTTCGTCTACACGTGTGCGAACCATAGTACCTTGATCTGAAATCAACATGATTTCTTCACCGTCAAAAACTTGGACAGCACCAATCAGCGGACCATTACGATCACTGGTTTGCATACCAATCACACCTTGTGAGCCACGGCCTTTCGCGGGGAACTCATCAACAGATGTACGTTTGCCGTATCCATTTTCACTGACCGTGAGAACCTGACCATCCAACATTGGGATAACCATGCCTACTACCCTATGCTCTTCCGTCATGCGAATACCGCGCACACCACGAGAGGTTCGGCTTAGTGGACGAATTTGTGATTCACGGAATCTTGCCGCCTTTCCTGAGCTTGAGAAAAGTATCACATCACATGAACCATCAGTAATGGCTGTGTTGATTAAAGTATCACCTTCATCTAACTCGATTGCACGCAATCCAGAAGAACGTGGACGAGAGAATTGTGTCAATGCTGTCTTCTTCACAGTACCTTTTGCCGTCGACATAAAGATAAAGTGGTTATCGTCATAAGACTTAACCGGCAGGATTGATGTAATGTGCTCACCCGCTTCCAAAGGTAAGAGATTAATTACTGGTCGTCCTCGTGACTGACGACCCGCAACCGGAATCATATAGACCTTCAGCCAGTAAACTTTACCAGCACTGGTAAATAACAAAATCGTATCGTGGGTACTGGCAATCAACAGATGCTCAACAAAGTCTTCATCTTTAACTGCGGTTGCAGATTTACCCATACCACCACGACGTTGCGCCTGATAATCTGCCAAAGGTTGTGTTTTCGCGTATCCACCATGAGAAATGGTCACTACACGATCTTCTTCGGTAATCAAATCTTCTGTCGTCAAATCCAAACTGGAGGTCAGAATTTCTGAACGGCGCTTATCACCATAGTCAGAAATTACTTGTTCCAATTCTTCACGAATCAAAGCCATTAAACGTAAAGCATTGCCCAATATTTCCAGATACTCGGCAATTTCTTTTAGCTTGTCTTCATATTCGGCAAGGATTTTGTCATGTTCCATTCCTGTTAGACGGTGCAAACGCAACTCCAAAATGGCTTGCGCTTGTTCAGCTGACAAATAGTAGTAGCCTTCACGAATGCCAAACTCAGTACCCAGTTCTTCAGGGCGACAGGCTGTCTCACCCGCACGCTCCAGAAAAGGTACCATAGCAGATGAGTCCCAGCCACGCGCCATCAAGCCTTCTTTGGCCTCCGCCGGTGAACTTGAACCTTTAATTAAAGCAATGACTTCATCAATATTGGAAATAGCAACCGCCCAACCTTCCAATATATGACCGCGCTCACGCGCTTTTCGTAATAGATAAACAGTTCGACGAGTAACCACTTCACGGCGATGCTTAACAAAAGCTTCCAGCATATCTTTCAGGTTCAGCAGCTTAGGCTGACCATCATCCAAAGCCACCATATTCACGCCGAAAGTCGTTTGCAGCTGAGTTTGTGCAAACAAATTATTCAGCAGTACATCACCTGATTCTGTACGCTTGACCTCAATAACGATGCGCAGACCGTCTTTATCCGACTCATCGCGTAACTCACTGATACCTTCGATTTTCTTTTCCTTTACCATCTCGGCAATGCGCTCAATCAAACGCGCTTTGTTCACCTGGTAAGGAATTTCAGTGACTATAATAGTTTCACGGCCAGTTTTTTCGTCGCGCTCAACTTCAGCCCGCGCGCGCATAACCACACGACCACGGCCAGTGCGATAGGCATCGACAATCCCGGCGCGTCCGTTAATAAAAGCAGCTGTCGGGAAATCGGGACCAGGAATAAACTCCATCAATTCATCAATAGTGATATCCGGATTATCAATCAACGCTAAACAGCCCAATACCACTTCGCGCAAATTATGCGGAGGGATATTGGTCGCCATACCTACTGCAATACCGGAAGATCCATTGATTAATAAATTGGGAATACGCGTCGGTAAAACTGCAGGGATTTGTTCAGTGCCATCATAGTTAGGCACAAAATCAACGGTCTCTTTATCGAGATCAGCTAATAAATCGTGTGCGATTTTTGCCATACGGATTTCGGTATAACGCATAGCAGCCGCGTTATCACCATCAATCGAACCGAAGTTTCCTTGACCATCCACTAACATATAACGGAGTGAAAATGGCTGCGCCATACGAACGATGGTGTCGTATACCGCAGAGTCACCATGCGGGTGATATTTACCAATCACGTCACCCACCACACGGGCAGATTTTTTGTAAGGTTTATTCCAATCATTATTGAGTTCGCTCATCGCAAACAATACGCGTCTATGCACTGGCTTCAAGCCATCTCGCACGTCGGGCAAGGCGCGGCCGACAATAACGCTCATTGCATAATCCAGATAGGATTGACGCAATTCATCTTCAATATTTACGGGAGATATTTCTTTGGCGAATTCAACCATGGGAATATCGTATTCCTTATTGTTAGGGAGATGGAAAAATAGGCCGCGATACTACCATAGATCAACAAAAAGTGGCAGATATAGATGAAAGCTACGCTGAAGAAATCCAGGAAAAATACTAAAGACAAAAATCTCGAGAATGGCTAAAAAACGAACGGTTCAATATTGATATATTTTTAACGATATCCGGCCCTTATTAAACTCAATACCTTCCAATAGCAAACGACGCTTTTGCTCTAGATACCCGGGAGAATTTTCAGCCATTGAAATTCTTCCCTGTGAATTTACGACTCTATGCCAAGGCAAATCATTCCCTTCCGGCAATTGATGCATTACTCGACCAACATGTCGCGCCGCTCCGGGCAATCCAGCCATTTTTGCCAGCTGCCCATAAGTGACGACCTTTCCTGAAGGTACAGTTTTTAATACTGTGTAAATTGCAACCGAGTTATTCACTGTGTCACTGTAAAAGCTGTTTAATGTAGGGTTCCAATGCATCCGCCAGTAACCCATAACCTTTTGCATTTGGGTGTAACAAATCAGGCATTATGTCTTTTGTTAACACACCCTCTTTTGTTAAAAAGACTGAATTTACATTGGCAAAATACACGCGCTTATTATCAGCATAATGTTCAATTATTGAATTAATTCGCTCATTGATTTGACGCAATTGTCCATCCGGCTTTTCGTCTCGCGGAAAAATTGCCAGCAGCAATATTTTGGAATTAGGCAAGCGCTGATTCAATTCCTCGAGAATTTTCTTAATACCGGCAGCAGTCGTTTGCGGATTTTCATGGCGATGACCAGTGTTATTGGTGCCTATCATTAACACTATCAGTTTGGGGTTCATTCCATCGACAGCATTATGCTCTAAACGCCAGAGCACATTCTCAGTGCGATCTCCTCCGAAACCAATTTGAAATGCATAACGATTAGCATAATGCTGCTTCCAGATCTCAGCACCTTCTTTCTCCCAACCTTGAGTAATAGAGTCACCTATAAATAACAGATCAATTTTTCCGCCCTGATTAAAAATAGTTTTAGCGTCGGCAAGTTTTTGTTGATGACGAGCTAGCCACCAATCAATTGACCACCACTCGTTTAACATATCGGGCGTGACTGATTGGGTTTTATAGTCGGGACAAGCAAGCAACGAAACAGATGCTGGGGCAGCAGATAATAATTTAACATTAGCAATTGAAACTTCTCCGGTACCACCGACTTCCAATGCAAAAGGAGTAGTGACTGCAGAAAAATCGTCGCCATACTGTACAAAACATTGCAAGGGAACATAAACTTTTTGCCAACCTTTATCTAAATACTCACGCGCTTTTAAGGTGAAAGGGACAAATCGCTCACAATTTTCTTTTTGACACTCCATTTTAAAAGAAACCCCGCCTTTTGGCAGTTGATTAATTTTTATATCCAAAGCCATAACACCAGCTTGCATGTAATTGGTTAAATCCAAAGGTGTTCCATTTTCAAGTGTTAAGCCTGCGCGCCAGTCATCTTTCCAGGAAAAAGTTAATGCGTCCCTGGAGGAATCTTTATCACTTGTGAGAAGTTTTACATCCTCTTTTGGCAAGCTGGTTATTTCACTAGAAAATTGTTGCTGTGTTTCGTAGTTTTCGATAAATACATTCCAGGTAGCCAGAGGACGGGAACCATAGAGCTTTATAGAGTCAGGAAGAACTGTTTTCGTACAAGTCATGCAACTTACGATTAACAAACTTAAAAGGATAAGAAATATTTTTGCTTTCATTTTGTGTGCTCGTTTGGATTATTTTTGTAGGTTGGGGTGCAAACCCCAACAAATTTTATAGCGAAAGATAAGTGTTGGAGTTTGCACCCCAACCTACACGTTAAATACAACTCAATTCCTTACCTGGGTTTATGGTAACCCATCATTCGAGTCATACCAAACCCCGTATTTATCGCCCTGCCACTTAAGTAGATGGAAAAAATAGGCTATGACCAACATACATAAACCACCACCCAAAGCTGCTCGTTGTACCTGACATTTACCCAACTTTGGTAAAAAACCTAATCAATCAAATCATGAGCGATTTTTATTGTGGTTTGGCGCAGACTTTCGAGTACTTTTTCTTCGGGGATATGTTGATCTTTAATATGAATAAAAGGGACTATCAATGTAGCAATTACACCTTGGCGAGTAATAATGGGCATACAAAAATCCATCACTCCGTCTACAAAATCACTGGGGTGTTTAATATAGCTATGCTCAAGGCTCTGACTAACTCGAATGTTGAATTGATCAATGTCTCTTTGAGAGGCTGATGCAACAATCTGCGGCAACCAGCTCTTTTGTCGCTCCACTGAAGCAAACGCGTAAAAAAGAGCACCTGAGTTAGTAACAATTAAAGGACGCCTATACCCGACTCGGACTGAAAACCCTAAATCCATTGGACTTTCCTGACGCGCAATAACCACGATTTGATCGCCGGAACGCACTACCAAATGGCACGATTGTCCCAAATCTGCACTCAAGTCTTTCATTGCTGGTAATGCAATTTCCAAGAGATTTTTAGTGCTACCTTGAGCAATCCCCAATGTGAAAAGTTTGTTGGTCAACGCATAACCATCGTTCACCTGCATAATGTAGCCGCGATATTCCAAAGCCAGAATCATGCGAAAAAGTTCACTAACAGAGCGGTCAAGAGTAGCCGCAATTTGCGAACTGGACATAGGTTCAGAGTTGCGGGCTAGAAGCTCTAAAATATCCAACCCTTTTTCCAAAGCTGGCGCACGATATTTAGGTTCCAAATCATCCGAATTTTCTTGAATTTCTTTTAATTGTTTTGCCATGCCGATCTTCTTATATTAATGTCGTGAATAATCAATCAATGCGTCATTCTACACTCTCTTATTAGATAAACCTCTCTTTTACTCTTTACTCAAAATAGCTCTTTGCGATCTATAGCGTTGATACAAAATTTTTACACGTTTGACGTAAGTCCGGGTTTCTTCGATGGGTGGGATTGCATTGAATTTTTCTACACGACTCGGTCCGGAATTGTATGCAGCAATGGCGAGTATTAAATTACGATTAAATCGGTTCAACAAAAAATCCAAATAGCGTGTACCACCCATAATATTATCGGCTGGATCGGTGAGATTAGATACACCCATATCCTTTGCCGTCCCTGGCATTAATTGCATAAGACCAATCGCACCTTTTCTTGATCTGGCTAATGGATTGAAATTGGATTCTGCATGAATAACCGCGCGAATTAACGCCGGGTCAACACCGTATTTTTCGGATGCTTTTTGAATAAAATAAGTAAATTCATCGGTATAAAGCTGTGTGACTTTCCAGTCAACTGTAGAAAGCGCACTACATGCATAACAGGAATTGTAAACTATCACCTGATAATCATGTTTTGCCGGCAATCTATCTGAGTAAGCAACAGCACCCTCTTTTTTAAATTTATAAAAACGAAATGATTTTGCTTGCTCCGTTTTCCATGCATCAGCACGACGGCGACGCTCTTCTTCAGCGGTTTTTTCAGCAACAGCACGAACAATCGATTCATAATCCTCCCCTCTGGAGTCTTCTGCAGACTCTGAAGTGACATCTACTTTATCCAAATTAAGCGAGGGGTAATCCGTTAACGGATCTTTGATGACATGACTAACCGAAGCGCCCAGATTTCTATTATCCAGAGTTTCATTAGCATAAGCCCATACTGAGCAATAGCTTAGGCACAGAATACTAATAACAGCTTTCAATAAGGACATAAGATCAGAAATAGTTAGCCAATTGCAGAAAGTTTAGCCGAAATACAAAAAACAGCACGTGAACCATTTCCCAGAGACGCTCTAATCCGCAACCTATCAAGATTCAAGCCAAACATCTCTGACCCATTGCCAGATAGACGGCCAGGTCTCTTCATCTAGCTCACCATTTTTCCAGAACACAACCTCACCTTCTGGTTCAACACAATAATAGTCTCCATTGAATTCACAGAGTACGATCAAGTGGCGAGGCACACCCAAGGACCAGGCCAATGCCGTCACTTCAGGTAGATAGGTGTGAGCATTCGGATCAGCTGCTGTTACAGGTTCCATACTGCCATAGACCACATCGCTGGCCTCCAACAGGTATTGCCGCATGTCACGAGGTATAGGCAACAAAAGCTCTTCCTCTATCATCACCAATTGGTCATCTTCAGGCAGATCCAGTGGAACTGGAACGATTTCATTATGATCACGTAAAAGCTCGAGTATTTCTTCCATCACTTTTTCCAAAATTTTTGCATTTCAATGTACATAAATGAGGCAGTCCAGGCAATTAGAACCAACCCAGTCAAAGCTTCAAGCCCGCTTAAAAAGCGCAAATAGCCGTAGGGATTTATATCACCAAAACCCAAAGAGGTATAACAGGTGAGAGAAAAATACACACAATCCAATAGACTGTTGGTAACACTACCGGTCAACCCACCAAAATAACTGCCCTGCAACATAAAATAGAACACAAAAGCAAACAACCAAATTTCGATCATATGCGCAACCAATGCTCCAAACACTCCCACTAAAATACTCATGCGTCTTTGAATAGGTAATCGAGGAATAATTTTCGATAAAAAGTTTAATGCCTCAAAGTGAATTAACACCGCCAAGGCTACGACCTTCGAATAAATTAGTGTTGCCAATATCATTTATTTACCCAAATAAGGTTAACTGTGTTTTAAGTATTGAGCTCATTGACTGACCCAAAAAATACAAAATCGAATCAGCAACCGGAGTCAATTGTTTTTGTAGATAATGTTCATAATCAAAAGGACTGTCTTGACATTCTACAGATTCCGGGCCATTTAGCGTAATAACATATTCTATCCAGTCACCCCGGCGTAGATTAATGCCTGTTTTTTGCTGATACTTTTTTGCTGCCTGGACATGAGGAGGGACATTCTTTTGATAATCAGCCAATTTTCGCCTGAGACGTTTTCGATAAATCAAATCAGCATCACATCGACCTTGCTGCAAATCTTCGGCAAATTGACGAATTAATTCCAGATAATCATCACCCTTGAAGATTCGTTGGTAAAGTGCGAGCTGAAAATGCTTTGCCAAAGGGGTCCAATCTGATCTGGCACTTTCCAATCCCTTAAAAATAATTTCTTCCTGATCTCCTTTTTTAACTAGTCCAGCATAGCGTTTTTTTGTACCCAATTCAGAACCACGTATGGTCGGCATTAAAAAACGACTATAGTGTGTTTCAAATTGTATTTCTAAAGCACACTTAAGTTGATACTCAACCTGTAACTTATTTTTCCACCAAAGATTTAATTCTTTTGCTAATCTCTGACCAATTTTTTGGCATTGTTCTGAATTTTTAGGTATTTTTCCATGACAATTATTTTCCAACCAAACAAACAATGAATCTGTATCGCCGTAGATCACCGCATACCCTTGCTGCTCTATCCATATTCGACTAGCCTGAATTATTTCGTGACCACGCAAAGTAATTGAGCTGCACACACGTGGATCAAAAAAACGGCATCCTGTTGAACCCAATACACCGTAGAAAGAATTCATGATGATTTTTATTGCGTGAGATAGTGGTGCATTATTATCTTTTTTAGCTTGATCGCGCGCCACTGATAATTGTTCAATAATCGATGGCAATATATGTCCTTTCCTCGCAAAAAAAGCGCCATTAAATCCTTCAACAATTTCATTCGCGGGTAATTTGTTATGTTGCGCCAACCAAAATGCACAGGGATCAATTAAAAAACTACGCATGATGCTGGGATACAGACTTTTGAAATCCAATACTAAAATATTGTCATAAATTCCCGGGCGCGAATTCATCACGTAACCACCGGGACTAACAATATCGGATTCTAACTCGCCCAGATTAGGCGCCACATAACCTGCTCGATGTAATTTAGGTAAGTATAGGTATTCAAATGCAGCAACTGACCCACCAATTCTATCCATCAACAAACCTGTTAATTGACTTCGCTCCATAGCAAAAGACAATAATTTTTCTTGTTCAAAAATATCCCAGACCAATTCACAATCGCGCAAGTTATATTCGGCAAGCGCTTCCTTATCATGCTCAAATAAATATTGAATATCATCACCGCGATGAGTTGATGTTAATAGTTTTCCGCGCCCTAAGAGTTGTTCTGCGACATTCTGCAAGGAAAAACTATCAAAGCGAGTATTTGCAGCTTTTAATAACTCAATACCATCCAAAGCAATTCGCCCTGGTATCACCACAAAGCGCCGAGCTGAGTCTCCTTCTTCTTGTCGCCAATGCCAATTTTCTTGCAAACGTCCCACAGGAAAAACAATTGCATTTTTTTCTGCAAGCTGATGCAAGACCCACAAATCAAATTGAACCAGATTCCAGCCAATTAAAATATCCGGATCATAGTCTTGAAAAAAACTCAAAAAATCTAACAAACAAGTTTTTTCATCAGGATAGTAGTGAATTAAATCTGTCGAATGCTTCTCACCTATCATAAAAACCCGTCGTACCGAATCGCTGTAAGCAGCAATCGATAACAACTGTTTGGCATCCATGGTGGTTTCTATGTCTAGAGATAGACAGCGTAATTGGGGTCGCCAATGAGCAGACTCTTTAGCCACTGGGGATAAAACCGTATTATTTAAGGCTTTATTTTTAGGAGTTGAATCAACAGTGATCTGGGCATTGGCATTAATAAACCGTTCCATCAAATATCGCTCATGCGGTTTAATATCTGCTTCCCAAATATTAATAGACTCTGATGCAAGACGACTTTGTAATTCACGCGCAGTGCGCTGTTGCCTACAGTAAATCGCATTAACTGCTTGATTGTGGTAGTTCTTCAAATTCACTTCCGCCATACGCGCTGACGGAAAAGACTTTATCAATAGATCTAGCTTTTTCTTATCTTTTCGCTTAACAAAAAAAACAGACTCCTGATGCGTCACTCGCGTGCAAACAGCGCCTTGATCGGTTGCCCACCAAAATTCTAGCGAGATACCTTCAGGAGTATCTCGCCACTGACGAGTTAATAAGAAGCCTTGCAATTTTACCAATGCATTTTTTTCTTAATAGCAGCAACCAGCTTTTTTGCATTGGCTTTATGCTGAGCAATACGAGGGTGGTGTCCATAACCTGTAAATTCGAAAAACAGTGTATCGAGCTTCTGATCCTGATACTCCTGCTTCATTTTTTCAACAGCCGATTTTATATAGTTTGGCCACTTATCATTGGCTGTCGCATCCATACTTCCCAGCGCACAAATAATTTGTGCTTTAGGATATTTAGCACGAAGATTGCGCACAAAATCTATATAGGCTTGTATTCTTTGCTCTTCCGTAGGAATAGGCTGTAGGCGTTTCTCGCGATCAATAAGCCAACTATCATTTTGCAATAAATTTACAATGACCAAGTCTGGTGTCCACTGTGTAAAATCCCATTGACTATCATTGTTGCCCACGGCACTTAATTGGTCAAAAAACTGCGGCATAATAAAGGGAAACCAGCTGATCATGATGCCTATGCCACTTTGTGATGTGGTATGTAATTCTGCATTGAGTTCGCGAGCAGCTATAGAACCGTAAGCCCAGTAATTATTTTTTTCAGATAGAAGATCATCTCTTCCATTATCGGCGCCTTCATTCCCCATACCGCTGGAAACGGAATCACCAAAAATTTCAATTCGACGCTTAAAAGGTTTGGGGGCCGTTAATAATTTTTCATTTTTGTCCAATATCAATCCCTTGAAATAAGTATAACCTTCCTCACCTTCAGTTCGCTTATAGATTTCTAAAGTATGTTTCCCTGATGACAACACAGTCGACACTGTATATTCCTGTTCACCTTGTTTGGCTTCAATTACAAATGGATGATAAATTTCACCATCGACGATGACACTGAAATAATTTTTACCATATTGATCATCAAGAATGACTTTGAGTACTTTCCCGGTAAAATTAGCTTTGATACTGGTTCCAGGCCAAGAAAGCTGTGGAGATTTTTTATCTGAAAAATCAATACGTCCTGAATACAAAAAATTGGAGCTGTCTGGTAAAATGAAAGTCGATTGACTGCTGGCCTCTGACGAAGCAAAAGCATCGGACACAAAAACAAGAAGAGTTAAAATGAGAAATATTTGTTTATAGATTTTCATTGAGTATCTGCTCTTAAAAAATAGGCATCAAGGCCTTCAATTATAGTGACAACATAATATCTGGTTTGTCCGTGAATATTGCATCCACACCCAGATTACGCACCCATCGTGCATCATCTAAATGGTTAACTGTGTAAACCCAATTTTGCATACCTCGTTTTTTTGAGTCCGCTAATAATTCGCGTGTAACAAAACCCAAGTGCATATTAAAAGAAAATGCCTCTAGCACTTTACAAATCGCTGCATAATCTAAAGGCACACCTTCGATCAGCACACCGCGTCGCACTTGCGGCAGAAGAGTAAGCGACTGATGTAATTGTTGATGATCAAAGCTGGAAATACAAAATTGATCCCAATTCAATTGATGCTCTCTCACCCATGCTTGCAAACATTCCACTACTGGCTTAATAGTATTTTGCCCTTTAATTTCGATGTTCAGTTCTGCTTTGTCTTCAACCAATTCCAATATGGATTGTAATTGTGGAATTGGTTCACCATTTTCCAAGGTTTGTTGTTGTAAATAATCTAATGACAAGTTCGCAATAACACCTCGACCTGAAATTGCCCTCCCTAATCGGCGGTCATGGCTTATCCATAATTTTCCCTGCGCAGCGATAACATCAATTTCAATGGATTTAATTCCAGCATCCATACTGCGCTGAATAGCAGCTAAAGAATTCTCCGGCAACGGAAGATCTTGAATTAATGGCCCACCGCGATGCGCAATGATTTTCATTTATGTCTATTTCCTGTTTTTACAAGACAGTTACTATGGCGTGGCTTACGTAATCGATATTGTTAGCCGTCAACCCGGAAACACTTATACGACTGTTATCCGTCATATAAATACTGTATTGATTTCGCAGTTGATGAACCTGTCCAACACCTAAACCCAAGAAAGAAAACATGCCTTTCTCATTCGCAATAAAACTAAAATCCTGCTTGTCTTGTAATTGATTCAGTTTCACCACTAAATCCCTGCGTAAATTGGCAATTCGTAAACGCATAGACATTAATTCCGACGACCAGAGCTGCGCCAATTCCTCATTGTGCAAAATAATATCAATCAAGGCTGCGCCATGAGCAGGTGACATAGAGTATAAGGCGCGAGTCACACTTAACAATTGACTTAAGCCTGCTTCAGCTTGTTTTTCATCCGCAAACACAAATGATAAACTGCCCGCGCGATCGCGATACAAGCCAAAATTTTTGGAGTATGAAGTCGCAACTATTACCTCTGGCACTCGTGATGCCATTAATCGTATACCAAAAGCATCTTCATCCAAGCCGTCACCAAATCCCTGGTAAGCCATATCGATAAAAGGAATTAATTTTCTTTCTTCAAAAATATCGGCCAACTCTAGCCATTGTTCTCGAGTTAAATCAGCACCGCTAGGGTTATGACAACAAGCATGCAAGAGCACCAAATCACCAGCAGGAATTTGTTGAATAGAATTTTTCATCGCCGAAAAATCTATGAGATGATTTTTGTAATCGTAGTAAGGATATTCTTTTAAACTTAAACCCGCGTTACCTAACAATGGAATATGGTTGGCCCAGGTTGGAGTACTTACCCAAAGTGTTGCACCTTTTTTTGCTCGTTGAATGAGCTCGGCGGCAACTCGTAATGCACCACATCCACCTGGGGTTTGAATAGTTCGCACGCGCGATTGGATTTCATTTAATAATTCAACACCAAAAATTAAATTCATCGCTGCTTCGTTTGCGCCGACAATTCCCGCTGGTGGCGTGTAGGATTTGGTTGTCTCCTTCGCCATATGAATTTTTTCTGCTTGCGTAACCGCTTGCATAATTGGCGTTTGACCTAAATCGTTTTTATATACGCCTACCCCCAAATCTACTTTTTCGGAATTGCTATCTTTTGCAAAAGCCTGGCTTAAACCTAATATCGGGTCAGCGGGCAATAACGGCAGCACATCAAACATATTTTTCTTACCTTATTAGAGAGGGTTTAACCAAGCCGCTCCACGGACTCCACTTGAGTCACCATGAACCGCTTGCAGAATAGGAGTATCGCATTCACCACCAAAAACATAAGCAGACAATCGTTTGGGAACTTGTGTGTATATATCGGCAATATTGGATGCACCGCCACCAAGTACTATGGCGTCAGGGTCAAGTATATTAATTACCGCAGCCAAACCACGTGCCAATTGATCGTAATATTCATCCAAAACTAACTTTGCCTTGGCGTCCTGCTTCGACAAAGCCACTATCTCATGCCCTTGCAGTGCTATTCCTGTGGCCAATTGATAGGAGAGACACAAACCCGTTCCCGACAAAAAAGTCTCTTGGCAGCCCGATTTACCACAATAACAAGGGCGAGCCGCCAAGTCTGAGCCTGATGTCCAAGGTAAAGGGTTATGACCCCACTCTCCCGCGACACCATTCGGGCCGACTATGGGCTTACCTTTAAAGGCTAATCCGGCACCGCAGCCAGTACCCAAGATACCAGCAAATATCATTTCATAACCTTTTCCAGCACCATCCGTTGCCTCAGAGACAGCTAAACAGTTGGCATCATTAGTTACTTGCACCTGACGCCCCAGAATCCCGGAAATATCCTTTTGAAAAGGCTGACCATTTAACCAGGTTGAATTGGCATTTTTCACCCAGCCAGTTTTTCGCGAAATCGTGCCGGGAATACCAATCCCCACAGGTAGATTACTAATACCGACAGCGCCCTCTGCTTGCGATACCAAATCGGCCAGATCATTTAAGGTAGCAGCATAGTCATTACGCACAGTAGGAATTCGGGTACGGAAAACTTCGTGACTGGGGCCATTTAATAAGATGACCTCTGTTTTTGTGCCACCAAGATCAATACCTATACGTAAGTCACTCATATTCCAACCATCTTTATGAACAGGTTATAACCTGCTGTATGAAAAAGGACGTGATTATAGAATCGACCCGCAAAAACTAGCAAACACAAAAATTAACATCTGCGAATGGCGAAATATTATCGAGAGTCTACACTCAAGCCTAAGAAACAAGCGGAAAACATGAGTAGTTTATGACCGAATTTTCGAGAAAAAATCAGTCACCAGAGCGCCGTCGTTTTAGTCGAATATTATTTGATGCGCAAGTCGAATTAGCGCAAGGGGATTTTCACTGGCGAGCCAGTTTGTTGGACATTTCTCTTAAAGGGCTGCTACTGCAACAAAAATTACCTGAAACGATTAGTCACCGGGAACCTATTCTGGTTAAAGTCATATTGAGCGATAACACCACTATTGCCATGTCTGTCATGGTAGTACATCAACATCACAATCAACTGGGTTTATCCTGCGAGTCTATTGATATAGATAGCATTAGCCATTTGCGTCGACTTATTGAATTAAATATGGGCGATTCTTCTGCAGCTGAAAGAGAACTTTCAGAGCTGGTAAATGATTTGTGAGGTTTATTTATGAGTAATCCACCCAAACTATCTGTTGATTCTGAAGAGCGTCGTAATGCACCGCGGTATTCTGTAAGAACCCATATTGCATTACAAATGTCGACTACAGTCTGGGACGCACACTTGCTGGACATTTCAGCGACTGGTGCACGAGTCGCAATTCTTGATGAACATCTACTGCGCCCCGGTGATAATCTGACATTAAATATTGAATTGGAAGATCTGTCACCCGAAGCGACTAAAAAGTCGCTCAGGCTGGAAGGCAAAATAGTTCACGCACGTGATCACATTATTGGATTGGAGTTAATTTCTGATAATAAAGATGAACACCAACACTTACTGTCTTTACTGGACTATTTTTCAGAAATGACATCACTCAATGATTAAAAAATAGCGCTCAAGGCTTCTTGAAGATTTTTTACTGCCATCACTTCTATACCTTTATATTTTTCTCGCGGTGCATTGGCGTAAGGAATAATAGCTTTTTTAAATCCATGTTTGATTGCTTCACGTAATCTTTCCTGACCACTAGGCACCGGACGTATTTCTCCAGCCAATCCAACCTCACCAAATACAATTAAATCTTCCGGCAAAACCTTATCGCGAAAACTGGAAACTATGGCGAGCAGCACTGCCAAATCCACACTGGTTTCCAGGATTTTTACACCACCGACAACATTCACGAAAACATCCTGATCGCCTACCATAATGCCACCATGTCTATGCAAAACCGCAAGCAACATGGATAAACGATTTTGATCCATTCCTACAGCAACACGACGCGGATTTCCCAAGTGACTATCATCGACCAAAGCCTGAATTTCAATTAATAATGGGCGAGTACCCTCCCAAATCACCATCACCACAGAACCAGAAGAAACTTCTTCTGCACGCTGTAAAAATATCGCCGAGGGATTATTTACTTCACGCATGCCTTGCTCGGTCATGGCAAATACACCTAACTCATTGACTGCACCAAAACGATTTTTATTTCCGCGTAGCGTACGAAAACGTGAATCGTTATCACCTTCCAATAAAATGGAACAATCTATCATGTGTTCCAATACTTTTGGTCCAGCGAGCGAGCCATCTTTAGTTACATGTCCGACTAAAATTAACACTGTACCTGTTTGTTTTGCGAAGCGTGTTAAATAAGCTGCACTTTCACGAACTTGCGAAACTGAACCAGGTGCAGATTGGATATCATCCATATGCATCACCTGGATGGAATCAATCACCATCACCCTGGGTGATAACTGCTGTGCAATTTCGCATACAGATTCTACTCCTGTTTCACTGAGCATCTTTAATTTATCAGCAGGCAAACCTAAACGTTTTGCGCGCATAGCAACTTGCTGCAACGACTCTTCACCTGTGACATAAAATGCCGTCATTGATTGAGCCAAATGACAAAGCGTTTGCAATAACAAAGTCGATTTACCCGCACCAGGATTACCGCCAATTAAAACAACTGATCCTGGAACAAAACCGCCACCAAGTACACGATCCAGTTCGCTGGTACCGCTGCTGAATCGAGGCACATCGGTAGTCGCAATTTCCGCCAATGTTTGTACGTTGTTACCACTGGCACCTCCAGCATAACCATCAAACTTAGCAGTTCTTATCGCCGGTGCATTACTGATGCGAACTTCACTAATACAATTCCATTCGCCACACTCAGTGCACTGCCCTTGCCATTTTTTGTGCTCGGCACCACATTGGTTGCAGACAAAGATTTGTTTATTTTTGATGGACATATTGGATTCTCATTTACGTCGCAATCTATTCCCTCTTCCCTTGTGGGAGCGAGTTAGGAAAAGAGGTATTCACTATGTATTTATAAAATAAATTTAAATCGAAATTTATTATTCTTCTCGTGTTAATTTCAGATAAATACCCAAACCAACCAATAAAGCAACTGCTGCTATCAACATCCAGACGGCGTTTTGTAAATGTGTTGCATCACTCAATAAAGATTTGAACATCAACAAAAGTGATTCAATTGAAACCGCAATAACTATGGCAGACATAAATCGGCTAATGGTGCGCCTCGTTGATCCAGTATGATGAATATCTTTATGCAATAACACCTCTTCTTCAAGAATCGTTTTCCCTAAATCAAAAATGGCTAGCCCGAGCGTAATCAAGATCACTACATGAAACGATTGCGTGTCCGTAGTCATATGATCATGTATAACCTCTACTAAAGACTTTCCTGCTGAAAATAATAGTAACCCTGATACTATTACCAACATTACACCTATTACCCCATAAAAAACTTGAAAATAAGGATGCACCATGCGACGCAAACTATCACCGTTTAAAAAAGTAATCAGTTTTTCCAAATTAAAGTTAATCACCAAATAACGCGTTTCATTATTGGTACCGATAAACCGTTGCACAGCAGATATAGCAAGTTGATGTGTCGCATTGGATAAATAGGGCTGGGTAATTGTTGTGCTATTTGAATTTTGTGATGCAGCCTTATAATAAATACGATTCGATCTATCAGAGTTTATTCCTGGCTCGCGACGCTTTGAGTCTGCAATTTTGGGAGCCGCCGCTGATTCGGTAATTTGCAATCCTTGTGCATTTAAACAATAAATTAGTTCAACGAATGGATAAGATTTGTGTAATTTTTTAACAAGCTCATTCAGCATCTCATTCGACGCTTCTAACCTAGTTGGTATAAGCGCGGTAATAATCGACTCCAGAAGTCGGTCTATTTGCACTTTATATTCATCGAATTTGTTCAGGAGATAAAGATAATTACGCGGCGTCATATAAAATTCACATCAAAAATAATGAAAAAGAATCATATCAAAAAAAGAGCGGGCTTATAGACCCGCTCTTAAATGATTTTGAATAAACATATTTTTTTGCTTACATTGCAGGTAATTCCACATCGCTGGCAGCGTAGGCACCTACGGTGACATTACCAGCACCCAAAATAAACGTCACAACTTGTGCCTGAAACTCCGGGGTAATTTGTGGTGCAGAATCATCGGGCCGTAACAGTGACGTATGAACGCCCACATTCATTTTCACGTGCCCTTTACCTAATTGCGTCATACCAGGTGCCAATTGTGTCATACCCATTAGTCTCGCCAAGGCTTCGGTTCCTGCAATAGGTGCGTTAGTGACGTTATTAGGAACTACCAAATCATTTTTCACTTGCTGAAGAAGAAGCGGCAGATTCACTCCGCCAGGCAAATTACCCAAAGACTGTGCAAAACTGACTGGATCTCCGCTTTCAACCATGCTTTGAATTGCATAAATAAACCGTTCGTAATTTGATGTACCTTGATTAACACCTGCAGCAGCTAAACCTGCGTTAATTGTCGGACCAAAAGTCGCTGAGTTAATCATAATTTGTGACACCTGAGTGCCAGCTGCTGACAATACCAATCCACGAATTGGATTCAACACAGGCGGGATCATCAGTTGCGCTTCACTAGCCAGCGCTAACTGATTGACTGTCACAAAATTGCTGCCAATAATTCCTCCCAAGGACATACCCACCACATAGACTTTGGTGGTATCAATGCCCACAGAAAGGAAGGTTTTTAAAGCAGTATCCACATTACCCAAACTGGCATTCAGGTTAAGCATATCCACAACACCTTGACGCAGATTGTCTCGATTATTGGCGAAATAAGCCAGATTCACAAATTGCGCGCCAGATCCGTCATTCGCTGTTGGATTGGTGAAATTCATTGGTGCTGGTGCACCGCCTGCACCTGCGACATTGAAGTGGCGTTCATGCGGAGCATTATCCGCATAAAGTGCAGCCATTCCATTACGTTCCACGTTTAACGCACTCACGAAAGGGCTATTGGCAGCAATACCGTGTAACGGCAAATCAATTGCGACTGTAGCTACACATTTGGCTGACAGGGTATGCGCCAGAGATAAAACCGATGCGCGGTCACTAGTAACACCATGAACATAAATTACGACCGGATAACCTGTAGCACTGTAAATCTGACCACAGTTGGCAGCGCCTGCATAACCCGGGACAGTCGCATCTTGAGGCATAGTAACTTGTAAGGGAACGGATTCCATCTTGGTTCTTTTTGCAAATGGAAAGCGGTAAGTCATGTTGTAACTACCGTCTACATCAGTTGGCAATGTCACCCCTAAAGTTGTGGCCAACGTCGTATCTGGTACCCAACTACGCGTTAAGAATGCACCAAATGGCAAGCCATCAGCTGCTGTCAAATAATAGGGTAACTGGATATATCCGGTATAAAGCGTGGATATATTTGCCGATAAAGCATTAGCAGTTAATAGGTTAATATCTATTCCCGACAAAGCAGCCAGACCAACACCGCGAGCTTTGGGTGAAGGTAATAAATCAGCAGCATCGAGATTCATTGCAGTAGTTACGGCTGTAGAAGCATCTAGACCTCCGGCAATTTGCAAACCAGCAATTGCTGCACGTGGTGATGCCATGGCCACTAAGGGAGTTTGCGGATCAGTTGTGGTGAAGGTGTAAGAAATAACAATTTTTTGCTTCGCGGCTTCGCTTGTCAACGCACCACTACTGACTGCTGATAAAAACCCGCCCGCGAGTGTTTCCCATCCCTGTATAGCGGCTCTAACAGGTAGCAAGGATGCGATAGTCTCATAGCTTGAATCGCGTATTGCGTTATAGGACCAGGACGCAGTTACCGCCTTTCCTGATGCATCCTTCACATCATTAGTAATAAATACCAAATATTTAGCTTTTGACTTCAAGGGCACAATGGGGCGAACACGAATAATATTGTTATTACCACCATCCAGTGAAACCACGCCCACACTGTATGTTGCAGGACCGACTATTCCAACAATGTTGGCTGGATTAAGTGCATCTTTAGTTGTGGTATCCAATTGCAACAGAAACACACTGGACGTTGTCACTGTTGTGGGATCTACCGCTCCGGACATGGCAATATCAAAATAGGCAGACGGCGAAAAGCCATCAAGTTGATTCAACCCAGCTCGAACCGGATCGCTGGCTGCACCAACATCAGCAGTACCATCAGTCGTTGCCGCTTTGGCAAAAATCAAATCCGTATTAAATGGCAGATCGCTGGTGACCGGGTCAAAACGTGGATAGGTTCCCGCCTGAAAACTGGCAGCCGGTGGTGGATCTTGTTTTTCGAGATCACTACCACCGCAGGCGGAAAGCAAAATAGGAAGGCTAAAAATCAGGATCAAGCTTGTTAGCATATTTTTCATGATGTATCCCTGAATTAACAATAAAAGTTAAACCTCGTTAAGTGTAGTCATCTTTTAAATTTCTGTAACGCCTAATTTGATCTTGAAATGACGGAATTATTTCTACACTGCTATATCTGCTAAATTCCCCTTGTCCTCCAACCACACTTTACGATCACTGGCGCGTTTTTTTGCCAGCATCATATCCATGATTTGTATGGTCGCTTCTGGATCATCAATGGTTAACTGAACTAAACGACGCGTATCGGGTGCCATAGTAGTTTCACGCAATTGTAAAGGATTCATTTCACCCAAGCCCTTAAAGCGTTGAACATTGGGTTTACCTTTTTTATTTTCAGCGGCGATACGATTTAAGACGCCATTTTTTTCGCCGTCATCCAGTGCGTAATAGACATCTTTACCCAAATCGATTCTGTATAAAGGTGGCATAGCTACATAGACATGACCATTGCGAACAAGAACAGGAAAATGTTTTACGAAAAGTGCGCACAACAAAGTTGCGATATGCAAACCATCCGAATCTGCATCCGCCAAAATACAAATTTTGTGATAACGCAATTCGCTTAAGTCTTCACTACCGGGATCCATACCAATAGCAACGGAAATATCGTGCACTTCCTGACTCGCTAAAATTTCCGATGAATCTACTTCCCAGGTATTTAATATTTTTCCACGCAGCGGCATGATGGCTTGAAACTCACGATCACGCGCTTGTTTTGCTGATCCGCCTGCAGAATCTCCTTCCACTAAAAACAATTCGCCACGAGAGGGATCACTACTGGAACAATCTGCCAACTTACCGGGTAAAGCCGGCCCTTGAGTAACTCGTTTGCGTTCAATTTTTTTACTGGCACGCACACGTTTTTGCGCATTGTTAATACAAAATTCGGCGAGCTTGTCACCATCCTCGGTATGTTGATTTAACCAGAGTGCAAATGCATCTTTGGAAATACCTGAAACAAATGCAGCCGCTTCACGTGACGTCAACCGCTCTTTGGTTTGACCCGAAAATTGTGGGTCAGCGTGTTTGTAAGAAAGCACATAACAACAAGCATTCCATAAATCTTCCGGTGCCAATTTAATTCCACGTGGAGTTAAATTACGAAATTCACAGTAATCGCGCAATGCATCCAACAAACCTGTACGCAATCCATTGACATGAGTTCCACCCTGCGATGTCGGAATTAAATTTACATAACTTTCTTGAATTAATTCGCCACTCTCCGGCAACCATTGGATCGCCCAACTCACCGCTTCCGACGGCCCACTAAAATCTCCAACGAAAGGTTGCTCTGGCAAGGTTAACCATTCTTGCGTAGCACCGGCCAAATAATCTTTTAATCCGTCTTCGTAATACCATTCTTCTTTTTCACCGGATTGCTCGTCTAAAAATGAAACCGCAAGCCCAGGACATAAAACTGCTTTTGCACGCAACACGTGACGCATGCGTGTGACAGAAAATTTATTGGAGTCAAAATATTTAGGGTTAGGTAAAAAATGAACGCTGGTCCCCGTTTGACGTTTTGGGCAAGAATCAATAATTTCCAAATCAGATGCTTTATCGCCATTGGCAAAACCCATACGATAAACATTGCCATCACGCTTAACTGTAACAATTAATTTTTCAGAAAGCGCGTTAACAACTGAAACACCTACGCCGTGCAACCCACCAGAGAACTGGTAGTTTTTATTGGAAAATTTTCCACCTGCATGCAACGTACATAAAATCACTTCTACGCCGGGTTTGCCTTGCTCAGGATGAATATCCACCGGCATGCCACGGCCGTCATCAATCACAGTGACTGATTGATCTTTATGCAAAATAACATCAATGGATTTCGCATGGCCGGCTAAAGCTTCGTCAACCGAGTTATCAATAATTTCCTGCGCCAAATGATTCGGACGCGTTGTTTCGGTATACATACCGGGACGCTTTTTTACCGGATCTAACCCAGTGAGTACTTCAATATCTTCTGCGGAATAGTTAGCCATAAATTAATAGTTCTTTTGTAAATTACGTGTAGATCGTTTTTTGTGTTCTTGTCCTGACCCCACCCTAGCCCTCCCCTTGCCAGGGGAGGGGACAGATATCACTCCGCAAGAAGTGAAGCAGGGAGTCAAGTCCCTCCCCCTGGTAAGGGGGAGGTTAGGAGGGGGTCATTTTTTCAAACCATTGAAAAATCTTTTCAAGATAATTTTCAAACCCCTGAAAAGAATGATCACCACCCTCTTCTATCGTTTGCTTGCAATTTGCGTATTTTTTAACAGCTTGGTGATAATCCAATGTTTCGTCGCCCGTTTGCACCAACAGCCAATAATTATTATGTCGGGTTACAGGCAAGTCTGCTTGGATAATTTCATTAATATGCTTTGAACGCAAATAGTAGCGTTCGTCACTATGATAACTTTTTGCATCCATCCCTACGTACTTGGGCATAAAATTTTGCGGCTTAACAGCAGGATTAATTAACACCGCAGGTAAATTATATTTTTCTGCCAAAAAAGTTGCCCAAAATCCGCCCAGAGAACTGCCCAATAAACAAACACCACCGCTCAATAAACCCTCAACCAATTCTTCCAGAATCTTTTGAGTCTCTTTTGGATAAGGCGGCAATTGTGGACAATAAAACTGAACATCCGGCCTATTCGTCAATAGCCATTTGCGCGTAATTTCCGCTTTTGCAGATAGAGGGGAACTGAGAAAGCCGTGAATATAAAGCAGTGATGACATTAACGTTGAAAATTAAATATAAATGAAACTAAATACTTCATCTCAATAACCTGCCGACTTGTAATCAATCACATAGGATTTATCGGTCACGCGGTTCACACCTGTGGCAAATTTTCCGTCAGGCATTAAATCAAACCAGCGGTATCCTGGCATTTGGGTGTCAACAGTAAAATCTTTACACAAGGGCATAAATTGAACACAAGTTGAAGGCGTAGCGAACAAAGCCACATGATTTCGCTTGCCAACAAATTCTTGATGTACATGCCCCCAACTAATAATTTTGATTTGCGGATAACTGTCCACCAATTCAAATAAAGCATTGGCATTGTGAACAATATATTGATCTACCCACTCACTACCAACAGCAACAGGCTGATGATGCAAACAGATCATCACCGGCTTGTTATCATGATTATGACTTAACACATAACTCAAATAATCCAATTCACTGGATTCGAGGTGTCCGTGAACATGACCTGGCACACTGGAATCCAACATCACAATCAACCAGTTGCCAATCTCAACTAATCTTGACTCAATAGATAATTTTTTGGCCGATGCCGCCATAATTTCTGCTGAATCATGATTGCCTGGCAACCAAGCCAGAGGCTGAGGGAAATAGCGTCGAAGCATTTGATGAAAGCGATAATAACCATCAGTGTGGCCTGCACTGGCAACATCACCTGTACAGAGCAATTGATCTATTTGTGGTTCATTTTGTTGAATAAGCTGCAGAACGTCTTCGAGACTTTGATCGGTGTTTAGACCCAGTAAGGTTTCACTCTCCATAGGTCCCAAATGGCAATCGGTGAATTGGATCACCTTTACGCCAGGGCGCTTTACTTGCTCTGTATCATTTTGTGGGGATAAAACATCCATCTCGTCAGTGTCTTATAAGTGCCTATTCCAAAAGGGTTTAAAAGATGAATAAAACTGTAAGCAACGATATACGCTATTTAGTGTTTCTGCCAGTCGGTTTTGCCATTAGCGTCTCATCTGTCACAAATTGAATATCTGCCACTGAAGCCTGAGCCAGGCTTAACTCTAACCATTCAGCCAAAAAACGATTCAATTGACGCTTTTCGTCGGCCAAATACATAGCTTTATTAGGATAATCATATCGAGGTCTTAAACGTCTGTGTCCCTCCCAAGCCAGTACTTCCGCCAGTTTTGCGTCGTTGTACAAGCGTATGGTGAGTTTGGGCGACGACAGCCAAGGCGATGCATGAAATAAGGGCAACTGCCGCCAATACAGGGTTGTAGTGTAGGGCGATCGTTCAAGAATTTTGACTAACTGAAGCCAGGGATGCTGGCCGCGCTGAAGAAGAAATCGATAGTCGTCTTCCTGATGATCACCAATCAATTTCAGTAGACGATAATAGTTTGCCTCACACTCCGCCATCTGTGCAGGGAAATCAACCTTATAGCGCTCTTTAAGCGCTAGTCTGGCAATATCATCCTGAGTCGATTTCATTAGCATAGATTGTTATTCACACCGTTTTTTACTGAGTCGTTATTCAGTATAAGTTTGACGCAAACGTTCCCGATTCATTTGTAACCACTGTAAACAGATAATCGCAGCAGCGTTATTAAAAGCACCTGAGTAGATAGATCCTAACACCTCTTCAGAAGCCAAGACATGCACACGAATATCTTCATTTTCTTCGGGCAAGCCATAAACCCCACCCGCATTACTCAAATCACACAAACCACAAAAGAGATAAAGCTTCTCATCCGTCCCGCCTGGACTGGATAAATAATCACAGATGGTTTCCATAGCATAGGGGCTAATGTTAGCTTCTTCCATTAATTCCCGACGAGCAACCTCTTCAGGCAACTCACCATCTTCAATCATCCCGGCAACAACCTCAAAAAGCCATGGGCCATTGGCTTCATTTAAGCCACCAATACGAAATTGCTCCAACATCGCGATTTGATCCGCGACAGGATCATAAAGTACAACCGCTACTGCATTACCTCGCATAAATAATTCGCGACCAATTTCGTTTCCCCATCCACCATTAAATAATTTGTGGCGAAGAAATATTTTGTCTACACGAAAGAATCGCTTGTAGAGTTTTTCTTCTCGAATAATTTCTATGTCGTCTCGGGTGAATTGGGGTTTTGGGAGCATGGTGAATCCTGTTGGTAATCTTGAGTAACTTCACCCCACCCTAACCCTCCCCTTCACAAGGGGAGGGGACGAATTTCACTCCGCATAAAGATCAGCAGGGAGTCAAGTTCCTCCTCCTTGCCAAGGGGGAAGTTAGGAGGGGGTGAAGCTTTTAAACCTTATGATAAATCTCTGAACCTGATGCGACAAATTCTTTGGCTTTTTGTTGCATCTCGGCTTCAACATCGATCAACTTAATAATATCTTTATCGCCAATCACTGAGATATCCGTTCCCTGTTTTGCAGCGTAATCGCGCACTTCCTGCGTAATTTTCATGGAACAAAATTTAGGGCCACACATAGAACAAAAATGTGCAACTTTTGCAGAATCTTTTGGCAGGGTTTCATCGTGATAAGAGCGAGCAGTATCAGGATCGAGTCCCAAATTAAATTGATCTTCCCAACGAAATTCAAAACGTGCTTTGGATAATGCGTTGTCACGCAATTGTGCACCTGGATGCCCTTTCGCCAAATCTGCCGCATGCGCTGCAATTTTGTAAGTAATAATGCCTTCTTTCACATCTTTTTTGTTTGGCAAACCCAAATGTTCTTTAGGTGTGACATAACACAACATAGCGCAACCATACCAACCGATCATTGCTGCACCAATTCCCGAGGTAATATGATCATAACCCGGAGCAATATCTGTGGTTAATGGGCCGAGCGTATAGAAAGGTGCTTCGTCACACACCTCCAATTGTTTTTCCATATTTTCTTTAATTAAATGCATAGGCACATGGCCTGGGCCTTCAATCATTACTTGCACGTCATGCTTCCAGGCAATCTTGGTTAATTCTCCAAGCGTTTCAAGCTCACCAAATTGTGCCTCATCATTTGCATCTGCAATAGAACCTGGACGTAAACCATCACCTAATGAAAAACTTACATCATAAGCTTTCATGATTTGACAAATATCGTCGAAGTGAGTGTAAAGGAAGTTTTCTTTGTGATGTGCCAAACACCACTTCGCCATGATCGAGCCACCACGCGATACAATTCCGGTCACGCGTTTTGCGGTTAACGGAACATAACGCAACAACACACCCGCATGAATCGTAAAATAATCCACACCTTGCTCGGCTTGTTCAATTAATGTATCGCGAAAAATTTCCCAAGTTAAATCTTCAGCAACGCCGTTTACTTTTTCAAGGGCTTGATAAATGGGAACTGTGCCGATTGGTACATGTGAGTTACGAATAATCCACTCACGAGTTTCGTGAATATTTTTTCCAGTAGATAGATCCATTACTGTATCCGCGCCCCAACGCGCGCCCCAAGTAAGTTTTTCGACTTCCTCTTCAATGGACGAACCTAAAGCAGAATTTCCAATATTGCCGTTAATTTTCACCAGAAAATTACGACCAATAATCATAGGCTCAACTTCAGGGTGATTGATATTTGCCGGAATAATCGCGCGCCCGCGCGCCACTTCATCGCGAACAAACTCCGGCGTAATTTCATCGGGAATGCTCGCACCAAAACTCATGCCCTTGTGTTGTTGATCGAGAATGCCTAATTCCCGCGCCTGCGCCAATGCCATATTTTCGCGGATGGCAATATATTCCATTTCTGGAGTAATAATGCCGCGTTTTGCATAATGCATTTGCGATACATTCATTCCGGGTTTCGCGCAACGTGGGTTACGCGTGAGATTAAAACGTAAATGATCCAAACCGGAATCTTGCAAACGTTGATTGGTAAACTCTGAATGGCTATCGTTAAGAATTTCAGTGTCCGCGCGCTCTTCAATCCATGCAGTACGAACATCCGGTAACCCAGTACGCAAATCAATTTTTATGTTTGGATCTGTATAAGGACCCGATGTGTCATACACATGTACTGGTAGATTTTTTTCTCCACCAAAATCGGTTGGCGTATCAGCCAAAGTAATAGAGCGCATAGGCACTCGAATATCCTCACGAGAACCTTGTACATAAATTTTTTGCGATCCTGTAAAAGGTTGAATTGACGCCTGATCCACTTCAGCCGTTTGACTAAGAATTTTTTCGATGCTGGAGTTCATGTTTGTTCCTCGGTTAGATTTTTTTACCCCTCTCCCCTGCCCCTCTCCCACAAGGAGAGAGGGGAATTGGTTCTATTAAATTTTTTACTAAACTCAAATCTATCAAGTTCAATTTTTTTCAATAAAACTTCAATCTGTTCCCTCTCCCTTGATGGGAGAGGGTTAGGGAGAGGGTGTCTTCGCTCTTAATAAAACTGATAAAAATGATGCACGGGACCACTGCCCTTTCCAATTTGCATTTTTTCAGATGCCGCTAGCGCTGCCTGCAAATAATCTTTTGCTTCACGCACTGCATCAACTAATGATAATTTTTTCGCAAGCCCGGCTGTAATCGCTGAGGCTAATGTACAACCAGTACCATGAGTATTAATGGTGGTTAATCTAGGCGCCGAAAAAAATTCAATGCCTGATTCGGTAATTAACAAATCCGTCGCTTGATCACCTTCTAGGTGCCCGCCTTTCATTAATACAGCTTTCAAACCCATTGCCAATAATGCCTCACCTTGTTGCTGCATTTCATTTTGCGATTGTGCGACATGAGTTTTTAATAAAGCTGCAGCTTCATGCAAGTTTGGTGTAACCAAAGTGGCAAGTGGCATTAGTTGAGTTAACAACACCTCGATTGCATTTTCAGCCAATAATCTATCACCACTGGTTGCAATCATAACCGGATCAACAACCACATGAATTGACGGAAATTGAATCAGCGTTGTTACTGTCGCCCAAATAATATCAGCATTAGCCAGCATGCCTGTTTTGATTGCACCAACTGAAATATCATCCATTACCGAACGAATTTGCTGTTGAACAAATTCCGGAGGAACGGGCAACACGGCTTGAACACCGAGAGTATTTTGCGCGGTTAATGAGGTGATGACGCTGCAACCAAAAACACCTAAAGCAGAAAACGTTTTTAAATCCGCTTGAATCCCCGCGCCACCACCAGAGTCACTGCCGGCAATAGTTAATGCTATAGGTGTTGGATTTGAGTTCATGAGTTTCCGCTGATAAATATAAAGGCGCGGAATGAGAGGTGCCGAAGCAGGATATGAAACTCTCGTTCCCTACGCCGGTACTAACCGGATCAGGTCTGCGGGTATATCTCAGCATTCGTTAAATTAACCGAAAGCACCCCGACAAGAAGTGTTGCAGTCTATTGGAGTTGTCCAACCGAGTAAAGACGAGGCGGCCCAAGACCCGCATTTGAAAGATACACAAATATACGCGGACGACGCGCCCCTACTTATTTTTCCTGAGACTTTAATAATCCTAATTTCCCAGCAAGGAATGCAGTGGTTGGAGCTTGGATAAGGATAGTTCCGAGAATGAAAATAAAGGTGATAGCACCCACTACATCAACTCCAGGAACTTTCATACCCGCCAAAATGCCTACCAAAGCAGCGGGAATAACGCCGGTTTCACGAGTCCAACTCATAAATACCAACTCTTTCCATGTCCACTTGGCTCGACGATCCGGCCCCGCACAAACAAAAACTGTAATCGGTCGTGCGACAAAAATAAACACTAATAACAAGCCAAGGCCAACACCCAAATATTCTTTAAGCAGATGAAAATCCACCTGCGATCCCAGCAGGATAAAAATAAACATGCGCATCAACAAAGCAGTATTACCGACATAATCTTCAAGATATTCATGCTCATGATCATCCAACGGCAAACCAAAGGTATTTTTATTGCCAATTATTACGCCACAGGTAAATACCGCCATAAACCCCGATGCGTGAATGTGATCAGCAATCAAAAATACGGTAATCACCGCCAGAATAATGACAAAGGGAGTAGCCCCTCTAAAAATGCCGAAATTGTTATGAGCCATTAGAAATGCAGCAACGTAGCCTACTAACGTCCCCATTAACAATCCCATTCCCGCTTCCCAAGCTAGCTCCTTAAGCGAATGAGACAGACTAAACCCTTCGGGCGAACCCATGACATAACTCACCACACCAAACGTAGCAATTGCACCCATAGCATCGTTTAAGGCTGATTCACTCATCACCGTTTGTGACACACGATCTTTTATTGGGATTTGTTTGAATATAGGAACAAGTGTTGCAGGATCAGTTGACGCGGTTAAAGCACCTAAAATCAATGCAACGCCAATTGGAATTCCCATCCATACAGCAACACCGGTTGTAATGGCAGCTGTCACCAATACACCCAAAGTCGCAATGATAAAAAGACTGATCCAAATTTCTTTGAGGACAGCAAAGCGTAAAGTCGCACCGCCCTCAAACAATAAATAACAGGCACCAATAGTAAGAATTAACTGATTCATGGTGGAGCTGGCAGGAATATGTAAGATATCGCCAACTGCAGGTCCCAAACCAATACCAATCAGCAAGAAAAGAACAATATCGGGGACTTTAATTTTTTTAGCCAGAACGCCGCCAAGTAATCCCGTAAAAATAATAATACCTACGTACATTAGATCGAGCTTGGCAATGCCTAAAGAAGACATAAAACACCTTAAGAGTGGGATTAAATGGCGCGCATAGTCCCAGCTCTCAGGCAAAGTTATTATAAATTCGGTGTAAATTCCGCTGCAAATAGGAATGAAAAAGCCGGGTTCTGTCCCGGCTTTTTACACTGGATTTTTTAATCACGCAAAAACAAATTTAGCCAAGCTATAGGCGACCAAATAGCCACAGGTATAAGCAATCAGTACTAGAGGTGTATAGCGTAAAAAGGCACCAAAAGTTAAGCCTTTTACCTTACTCATTGCGATGATGCCAGATGCAGACCCTATAGCTAACAAGGACCCGCCAACACCGACACCGTAAGTCAATGCCAACCATTCAGGTGTATGTAAAACGGGTTCAGATTTAAGTAATGCGGCGGTTAAAGGAACGTTATCGATCAAAGCCGAAAACAGGCCCATCAAATAGTTGGCATATTGAGGTGCGATTTGGGTATAGAAGTTCGTCAGCATGTCCAATGTGCCAATTTCTTTTAGCATACCTACCAACAATAAAATTCCGAGGAAAAACAGAAGCGTTTCATATTCAATTTGACGTACATATTCTAGGATCTTTATCTCGTCGTCGGCCATATGCATAAACTGACCAATTAAAAACATGATGGATAATCCCACCAAAAAAGTCAGAACAGGTGGCACATGAAAAAAGAAGTTAAATAGCATGGTACAGCCGATTGTGCTGAAAAAAGTACCGACTATTGACCAATCTGTAGCAGTAAATATCTTGGTACTTTTTTCAGTAGTCACCATACCTGTAACACCGGGAAACATTAACCCAGCCAGCACAAACACACCCGCTATTGCCGGAACCCAAAGCATCAGCAGCTGAGGCATGGTCACGTGGCCGGACAAAAAAATCATCAATGTCGTTACATCACCGGTGATCAATGCAACGCCACCCGAATTTACAGAAAAAACCACCAATATGGCGAGTTTAATTCGCGTACGCTGATCAACATCAAACGCGTGCACTAACCCCAATGTAACCAAAGTGGCTGTGACATTGTCACAGATCATGGAAAGCATCATTGCAAACAGCGCTACCATCAACATCAAACTTTTTTTGCTCATTTGAACTGGACAGAGCTTTTGAACCACCGATTGCACAATTCCTTTGGCATTCAAATAGGCCACAAAGGTCATAGTCGCCATCAAGAACAGCCACAAGGTTGCAATTTCAAGAAGGTTTTCATCCAATTTTTCCAATATGTGTTCTTGTAAATCCTCCGAACCCGCAAACATGAACATCACTAGCCAAGATAAACTTCCAAAAAATAAGGTCGTTTTAGCTTTATTAATGTGAATGACTTCTTCAAAGACCACCCCCAAGAGCGCCAATAGAGCAAAAGCAATTAGAAAGTAAGTTAAAATAACCGGCATAGTTCACCTATTGAAGATTGAATATTGCAGTTCAACTTTTAATCATTTGTGATTATTTGTTAATTTGCGTTAAAAATAAGGGCGGGCATCATAAGAGCTGCACGGTCATGAAGCAAATCCGATCAATTTATCGACAATTGTTCAATAACCATAGATGAAAGCAAACTAACTGCCAGTTTTGAACCCCAGACTAAATCAAAATAGAAGATAGCGCTTCCAAATTCGGTGAATCCAAAAGGACTTTTAGATCGTCTATAGGGCAGAACTAAATGAAACAACAAAATTTAACTAAAGAATCGTAAACATTGAGGGAAACTTACATTTGTAACTTTCCTCTTAAACCTTGAGATTGGTAACCTTGTCTCGACCTTAAATCGAACAGGCTTTACACTCTCGCTTTATCTTTCGACGTGCCCAACAGGATCTAGATATGAAGAAAACCAAACTCAGCTTACTCATAGGCGTGATGTCTTTATTACCCTTCACCACGCAAGCCAATAGTTTGCTTGACATATATGAGTTAGCCTTGCAAAACGATGCGCAACTTAAAGCCGATAAAGCGCGTTATGACGCTGACAAAGAATACTCTGGCTTATATCGCGCGGGATTGATGCCACAAATTAACGCGGGTGCCAGCATATCCAAAGAAGATACAGAGACCACCAACAATCTTAACAACGTTACTACCAAAAATGATTACGACAGCAAAGGTTGGGATATTTCTCTGGATCAAAAATTATTTGATATGTCTGCTTGGTACACCTACAAACAAGGCAAAAAAATCAGTGAGCAAGCAGAAGCACAATTTAGTGCTGATCAACAAAGTCTAATAGTGCGAGTAGCCACTGCTTATTTCAATGTATTGCGTAGCGTTGAAACCTTGGAGGCCAGCATCGCAGAAGAAAAAGCTTTGGAAAAACAGTTGGAACAAACCAAACAACGTTTCGATGTCGGTTTAACAGCAATTACTGAAGTTCATGAAGCGCAAGCAGCTTACGATAGTGCTCGTGCAAATAAACTGGAAGGACAAGGTAATTTAGGCATTAATTATGAAGCTCTGGAAGTATTGACCGGAAAACCGGAAGATCAAGTTGCTCCATTAATGACAAGCTTTCCTGTTATCGAACCTTCACCAAGTAATCGCGCTGACTGGGTTGAGTTCGCCTTAAAAAATAATTACGCATTAAAGGCAGCAAAATTGTATGCCGATGCACAATTGCAAAATGCTAAATCCAACAAAGCCAATCATTTACCGACAGTAGGTGCAAGCTTGGGTTATTCAGATACCGACACTGATGGAGTCCAATTTAGCAACGACTTAGATAATTCAACTAATGGATCATCTATTAGAGTACGTTTGAATGTGCCCCTTTTCTCTGGTGGTGCAACTTCAGCACGAACTCGCCAAGCTTATGCGCTCTACACTCAAGCGCAAGAAAACTACAACAAAACCCAACGTGATGTAATTCAGGGAGCTCGCGCATCCCACCTGTCAGTTGAGACAGGAGTCGCACGCGTTCAGGCAAGAAAACAAGCGATTATTTCCAGCCAATCTGCTCTGGAAGCAACCCAATCAGGTTACGAAGTTGGAACACGAAACTTAGTTGAAGTCTTGTTAGCACAACGCAACCTGTATCAAGCACGCCGAAATTATTCTGATGCACTTTATGATTATGTTATCGATACAATTAAACTGCGCGAAGTAGCGGGAATGTTAACACCGGCTGATGTGCAAGAAATTGATAAATGGTTAATGAAAGATAAGTCAGTAAATCGTTCACAGTACGAATAATTATGTTTGCCCCCTGTAATCAGGGGGCGATTTCTCAATTGCAATAAACTTAATTTAAAAACTGTTCAATAACATTGAGTGTTTTTTGAAGCGCACCGCGATTATTTTCCACTACTTGAAAGGCAGCAACTCCTCGTTTTTTCCTTAGCACTCCATCGTTCAACAAACTAATCCAATCGCTGGATAATTCGTCAGCAGATTTCACTATTTTAAGTGCATTAGCATCCAACATTAGTTGAGACACCTCAGAAAAATTAAATAAATGTTCTCCGCTTTGTAATGGTAAAGACCAAGCGGCTGGTTCAATAAAGTTATGACCACCGCGATGCACCAAACTACCCCCTACAAATGCGAGATGACTCAAGCCAAAAAGCAACATCAATTCACCCATTGTGTCACCTAACAAAATATCAGCAGAAGCAAAAGATTCATTTCGGCTGCGGCGTACCATGGTAAACGATGTTTGCTGACAGAGTTGCGCAACCGAATCAAAACGCTCGGGATGACGAGGCACCAAAATTAATCGCGCAGACCGACAAAAAGGATCGTTACCAGCTCGTACTTTAATAAAAGCCTGAAGAATAATTTCATCTTCGCCTTGATGTGTACTTGCAGCAATAATCACTAGCTGAGAATCATCAATATCCCAATCTTTTCTTAAAAGCTCTGCCTTTTCTTGAACATCTTGACTCAATGAAATATCAAATTTTATATTACCTGATACAAATGATTTCTCCTTCGGTAGCCCCAAAGCAATAAATCGTTGCGCATCCTTTTCTTGTTGGATACTTGCCATAGATAAATTATGCAGCATAGGTTTGGTGAGCCATGAAAATCGTGCATAGCCGCGTGCTGATTTTTCAGATAATCGGGCATTAATCAGAATACTGGGAATTTTATTTTTTTGACATGCAGCCAAGGTATTAGGCCATAGCTCGGTTTCCATAATGATAAACAATACAGGTTTGATTCGCTTGATAAATCTACCTACCGAGCCGGGCAAATCATAAGGAGCATAAAAATGTTCAGCAGCTGAACCCAGAGTAGAGGTGACTCGCTCAGAACCCGTTACAGTTGTAGTAGTTACAACGAGTTTGTATGTTGGATTTTTTTGTAGCTCTCGGATAAGGGGTAAGGCGCCGAGAAATTCACCAACGGATACCGTGTGTATCCAAATAATTTTTTTATTGGACAATAGGGATGCTGTGGCAGAAAAGGATCCAACGAAACCAAATCGTTCACTTATTCGTTTAGCGTATCCCGGAACAGAGAAAGATCGCCAAAATAAGCGAAGTAAAATCAATGGCAGGATCAGGTAAAAAAAAGCAGTGTATAAAAAACGCATTATGGAGACTCAATTTAAAAACTGAGTGCAGGATAGCAACTTTTAATTGTGCGTTATACCCTGGGCCACTCTTTGCGCCGTCACCACTGGAATCTCACCGACAATAGTCACACGGTACAACTGTTTTTGGTATTCCAACCCGGTCATCATAGCCAAAGTTGCGCCTCGTTGCGCAACACCTTCAGGAATACCCGATGTAGCAGGTTCAATAAAAACCGAAAATGTCGCCAAACCATCAGTAAACATTAGCATTTCGAGATTTTCTCTCGGTTTACCTTCACCCGCAAAATTAAATCCGCTAGGCACCCAAGCCAATTGCCAATTGGCTGGCTTTGCTTCAGTGACACAATTAGATTTCGCCGGTAAATTTTTACGGATACCTGAAGTCGGAATGTCGTCAACTTGTGATAAATCAGGCTTCAAATTTAATTCTGTAAATTGATAACGCTCCATGGCATGTGCATTTTCATCGACGAGCCATACTTTTAAAATTAAACCTGTTTCATCATCTATGCTAAAAAAATACGAATAACGAAATTGATCCAATGGAACTGCCAAAAGCACAGTAGCAATACGACCCGCAATTCGTTCCTTATTTCGCAGTTCAAAATGGTAATCCTTCATTTGATTTACAAGATCACCGATTAATGGCAGTTTACCCTGCCGGAGTTTATCCCCAATCGACTCACAATCGTTGACGGCTGCCTTTCGAGTTATTTCTCTTATAGGTCCATTCATATGCTGCAATCGGTCATAGGTCATATTACCTTCATGCCAATGCAGTATTCGGAATGTCTGTAAACTGGGATTGTCTTTGTGTTGATAAGTGAAAACCCCTTCATAATTTATTTGACGAGGTTTTTCTGACATTTTGTTTAACAGATCAGCAACTGAGCTATCAATCACTGTTTTATCAATTGCAGATTGAGTTTGTGAAAAAGCCGTTGTTGAGAAACAAACGGCTAAAAAAAGTAGGAGCAATCTTGACATATAAAAAGCTTATTCGTCCTCAGTTAAAATAACTCGAGTAAACGGCAGCACTCCCTGACCTGAATTACGTGATGCATTGTCTGAATGAACTTCCATCAACTCATTCACATAAGCACTCACTTCGTCTGGATTCACATTCTGTGCGGACTGCCTGGGCACAAATGCAACCTGCCTATTTTGATGAGGTTTGGATTCGAAGCCACTTTGCAATGCAACTGTACGTGCAGTTAATGCTGGAGCATTAATACCTGAGGGTAAAATTACACCCGGCTCATCTTGAGTAGATATCGAATTTTGATTCTCAACTACCAAATTATTGGTGGATGCTGATGGGTTCTGCATGTGTTGTACACCCAGGATAACAGCGCAAGCAACCGAAGCAGCAACCGCTACCCGACCTATATTACTCCACCAATCACTTAAAGACGCAACAGCGGATCCTGAACTCAATATTGTTACTTTATCTTTCGAGTGATGAGTATCCAACTTCTCTTCAGCCGCAATTGAAGCGCTGACTCTAGCTGCAAAATCAAGAGGAGCAACTTGAATTAAATCTTTTTTCAGGGCTGCTCGTGCGAGATGATAACGATCCCACGTTGCCTTCAACCCAGCATCTTCACTTGTTGCTTTCAATATACGCTGCAACTCCAATTCAGATATCTGATTATCCATCAGTGCTGAAAGTGTTTCTGTCAAATGTGAAGATAGTTTTTGATCATTCATGCAATTGCCCACTGGTTTGTATTTACAAATATTGAATTATTGTTTGTTCTACATTTGGTTATTACTAAATCTGCAGTTATGACTTGGCAAGATGGTATTAGTTCACAACATCTAGGCGAAATCTTCCGTTAACGGCTTAATATGTCTATCTATAGCTTCCCGAGCCCTGAAAATTCGAGATCTCACAGTACCTACCGGGCAGTCCATTACCTCCGCAATTTCCTCGTAGCTTAGGCCGTCCATTTCCCTAAGCGTAATAGCTGTACGTAAATCGACCGGTAGATTATCGAAAGCTTGCTCTATTTCTCGCTGCAATTCGTCCCGTAAAAAATTGCGTTCAGGAGTATTCATCTCATGCATGGCTTCATTGCCACCAAAAAATTCAGCATCTTCCAATTCGATATCACTGGAAGGTGGACGGCGGTTACGTGCAACCAGATAATTTTTTGCGGTGTTGATCGCTATACGATAAATCCAGGTATAAAAGGCGCTATCGCCGCGGAAATTCGGTAAGGCACGATATGCCTTGATAAACGCATCCTGAGCAACATCCTGAGCTTCAGCATTATCGCGAACAAAGCGATTCACTACCGCTAAAACGCGATGTTGATATTTAATAACCAGTAGATCGAAAGCTCGTTTATCACCCTTTTGTACTCGCTCAACCAAGGCGCGATCAATATCAGCTTCCGGTGAAGATTCCAAGGTAGGCGCTACAGGCGCAGACATGCATTTAACTCCCAAAGCTCCGAGAACGGCTGGAACCAGGCCAAATTATTAATACTCACCCAAAGACTCAAGTGCTGGAAAAAAGTTCAATTGAGCGCCGATTAACATCACCCCAAGAAACAAGTTGCACGACAATAGTAGAAAACATTCGTTTATGCCATGGCTTTTTATATACTGCTGCAAAATCATCAAATCGTGAGTTTAATTAATGACATTGCACCAGCAGTACGACGTATTGGTAATTGGCTCCGGCGCTGCTGGATTAACACTTGCTCTTTCGCTCGCGAAACAAGCAAAAGTGGCCATACTCAGCAAAAATAAATTAACAGAAGGATCTACCTGGCACGCACAAGGCGGGATAGCGGCTGTTTTGGATGATCAGGATTCTATAGACGCACATGTAGCGGATACCTTAATTGCCGGAGCTGGACTCTGTCACGAGGACGCTGTTCGCTTTACAGTTGAACGGAGTAAATCTGCAATCAATTGGCTTATTGAGCAAGGCGTTAATTTTACCAAAGAACAACATGGCAGCGATTACCATCTCACCAAAGAAGGTGGTCATAGTCACAGGCGAATTATTCACAGCGCCGATGCCACCGGTCAAGCAGTTCATTCCACATTAATTGAACAGGTCCGACAACATAACAATATTGATTTATTTGAATATCACATTGCAGTGAATCTGATTTCACAAGCCGATGTCAATTCATCGCGTTTACGTTGTACAGGCGCTTATGTATTGGATAGCGAACAAGATAGAGTCAAGGTTTTCCAAGCCAAGGTTGTAGTGCTGGCCACTGGTGGTGCCAGTAAAGTGTATCTTTATAGCAGTAATCCTGATGGTGCCAGTGGAGATGGAATCGCCATGGCGTGGCGGGCGGGCTGTCGAATTGCCAATATGGAATTTAATCAATTCCATCCCACATGTTTATTTCATCCCAACGCAAAAAACTTTTTAATTACTGAAGCACTTCGTGGCGAAGGCGCTTATTTACGTTTACCCAATGGCGAACGTTTTATGACGCGTTTTGATGAGCGCGCCGAACTTGCACCTCGCGACATAGTGGCTCGCGCGATTGACCACGAAATAAAACGTCTGGGTTGTGATTGTTTATATCTGGATATTAGTCATAAAAGTGAAGAATTTATCAGCGAACATTTTCCGACAGTTAAGGCACGCTGTTTGGAGTTTGGCATAGATATAACCCGCGAACCTATACCAGTTGTTCCTGCTGCGCACTACACCTGTGGCGGAGTTGTGGTTGACAACAAGGGCCACACTGATTTGCTAAATCTATATGCTGTGGGTGAAACTACTTTTACCGGGTTACACGGCGCAAACCGTATGGCAAGTAATTCATTGTTGGAATGTATTGTGTACGCGCAATCTGCCGCAGAAGATATTTTATCTAAACTCCCTCATCTCGACACACCTGACATATCCAAACCCTGGGATGATTCTCGTGTTCGCGACTCAGATGAAGATGTTGTGATTTCGCACAATTGGGACGAGCTCCGCCGATTTATGTGGGATTACGTCGGCATAGTGCGCACACACAAACGTCTGGAACGCGCAACACACAGAATTAAATTACTACAAAAAGAAATCGCTGAGTATTACATCAATTACAACATCAGCAGCGATCTAATTGAATTGCGAAACCTGGCGACCGTTGCCGAATTAATTATTCGCTCCGCTCACGAACGAAAAGAAAGTCGCGGTTTGCATTATTCTCTGGATTATCCGAATAAATCGAATGTTGCCCGCGATACCGTATTAGTGCCGACCAATTATGCTGCACAAGATATTATCGTCAGCAAAGATGCTTGATTTAGCTATTTCATAATATCAACTAAAATAATAGAGAACCTTATGAACATGAAATCAGCCTTTGGTCTTCTAAGCTTCTTATTAATATTATCAAGCTGTAAAACTGCACCACTACACAACGAAAAACCTCTAAACGAATTACCGTTTTTAAATACAATCCCCTCTCACTGCAGCTCATTTCAACAAGTTGGATTTTCGCATCTGATTCAAATTAACGGCTTACCGAATCCTTTCAACTTTAGGTCGGGAAACCCATTCTCCAAAAAATCTGACTGGACATGTCGCCGACAAGAAATTGGAGAACTGACACAGACATTTTCACTAGGAATAAAACCGGATAAACCAGAAAAAGTATCAAGTGAATTAACGTCGGATGAATTAATTATTCATGTCCAACATCAAAATAAAAAAATAAAATTTAGCGCGAAAATTATCTGGCCAAAAACTGGAAAAGCACCCTATCCTGCGATCATAGGAATGGGCGGCTCTTGGATAAATAACGAAGAAATATTAAACCAAGGTGTTGCTCTAATCACCTTCCCTAACAACGACGTAGCCGAGCAACTTAATTCCAGCTCACGAGGCAAAGGTAAGTTTTATGATTTGTATGGATCGAGCCATTCTGCAGGTGCGTTAATGGCATGGGCTTGGGGAGTGAGCCGATTAATTGACGGGCTTGAAAATCAAAATCAAATCAATATTCATCGATTGGGTATAACAGGTTGCTCACGCAACGGCAAAGGCGCACTGGTTGCAGGTGCATTTGATCAACGCATTCGTCTCACCATCCCGCAAGAATCTGGCGCAGGTGGCTCAACCAGTTGGCGTGTATCTGAGATGCAACTGGCACGAGGACAAAATGTTCAAACATTAAGGCAAATTGTTCAAGAAAATGCCTGGCTTACCGATCAATTTAAACAGTTCAGCGAATCGGTGAATCTATTACCTTTTGATCAACACTTACTGATTGGTATGCTTGCACCTCGCGCGATTTTGTTAATCGAAAATACATCTATGGAATGGCTAGGCAACGAAAGTACTTATGTTTCTGCTCTCGCGTCTAAAGAAATTTGGAAGGCACTCGATATAAAAGACAGATTTGGATTCTCCCAGCAAGGCGGACATAACCATTGTCAACTTCCACCAGAACAAGCGGTAGAGATTAACGCGTTCATACAAAAATTTTTATTAGATAACAACGCTGGTCAAACAAATATTTTCCATACCGATGGAAATTTCTCTCCCGATCTAAAATCATGGATAAATTGGTCAACGCCTGAATTAAAATAAAAAACTCTTCAATCGGATTTATAGATGCTAATGAAAATCGCATTCCTACTGATAGCTATTGCTATTTCTTTTATAGCCTCAGCTCAAGAAGTTAATGCTCAATCTGAATTCGTAACTTATAAAGATTTACTCAATGGTCTGGAAGAAATAGCCAAACAAAAGTTGGAGCCTTCTGAAGTGCTAAAAAAGGAATTTCTGGATTTGCAACAAAACCATGATCTATCAGGTGATCAAAATAATTACCATGAGTTTGTTAGAGTTAGATTAGCGTTTGAAGCGACTCGTGATTCTGGACTATGGCAAATTCGATGGACCGTCACCGATAAAGAACCAAATTCTGATTCCATTTGGAGTCAATGGAATACACTTGGTGAACCTCAGTATTTAACTGACGGCACTTTAAAACCAACAGCTATTGCTGAGTGTGATGAGCTATCTGCACTATTCGCGTTTATTGCGCGGGGATTGGGTGTAAAAAAAGTGGGGCTTTATTGGCCGACTTGGAATCATACTGTAGCCGTCTGGACGACCAAAGGAATTAATGGCCAGCCGGTTCGTATTGTTCTTCCCACAACTCAAATATTCATCAGTGAAAATGCCACTTTGGGCACAACGGAATTTGACCGAGACAAACAAAAAACCATCTATGATTATGAACGCAAAGATATATCTTTAAATTACAAAATTCCAATTTCAGTGGCAACAATGATGCTGAACCAAGCCAAAACATTTGGCGCAGAACCAGCATCAGTATTACAAAAACGCCGTAATAAATTATCCAAAAAATTTGGAGGTTCTTAACTTTCTATTGGATTAACAAATCCCTCAATGAGCCTATCAAATTTATTGAGATGGCATTGTGTCAAATGCAGGTAGCGATGGATCAATCTGATCCCACGCATAACCACGCATACGGTAAGTCAATACTTGCGGTTTGAATCGGCTGGGATCGTCAAGACTAGCAGCGTGAATCGTAAATAATTCAGGCATCGCCGCGAAAGTTAAAAATACCGGTGCACCACAGGCGGGGCAGAACCCGCGCGTTTTTACATTGCCGCTATCCCCCAGATGATCCCAATGAGTAGCCTGACCTGAAAGTTTTACTTGCTCGCGCTGCGCAAAAGTTAAATAGGATCCGTGCCCAGTACCGCTGGTATGCTGGCAATCCAGACACTGACAATGGTTCATAAAAATTGGCTCAGCGGATATTTCATATCGAATGTTACCGCAGGCACAACCACCTTTATAAGTATCGCTCATTTTAAGCACCCCTCATTAATAACATAGCTTTGATAGCAAGACTCAATCGTTTGATTATTTGGATCTGGATGACGCAAAAATATCAAGCGGACGCCCGGTTTCCAGAAACGACTTAAGACTCGCAAGCACTATTGGCCACCCTTTGGAGATACCAATACGCATATCCTCATAAAGCTGGTCGTGCACAACAGTTAAACGCACCATATCGCCAAGAGGTTCGAGATCAATGGCGACACGAGTATGCATGGCTTTGTCCGCCAATCGCGCCGGAGCGATCCAGGTCAATACCAAGCGCTGTTGAGGTATATTCTCTAAAACTTCACCTACAAGTTTCACAGTGTGCTTTTCATCGTCAGCAATATGCTTCCACTTGGAACCGACCTCCCAATTTGATTCTGAAACATTCTCGTGTCGCCAGTACTGCCGAGTAAATTCGCCTTCCAACAACGCCGCCCACACTTTCTCAGGAGGTGCTGCTATATAGGTAACGTAGATAAATTTTTTGTCGTCCATTAAATATTCCCCTCTAGTTTTGTTTTGAAGTTGTAGAGCGCTTCCAAGCGTTGCTCCTCGAACTTACGAATCCAGCGCTCATAAATGTCGTGAATCGGCACAGGATTAAAGTAGTGAATTTTTTCCCTACCCTGCCATTGAACATAAACAATGTTGGCTGCCTCCAATACCGCGAGGTGCTGGGTGACGGCCTGTCGACTCATACTCAAACCTGCACAAAGCTCAGTTAATGATTGCCCATTCTGTGTATGCAAACGGTCAAGTAACTCCCTTCGGTTGGGATCGGCGAGCGCTTTAAAGATTTTGTCGATTTCTTTCACGGACATATCCACTTAAGTTAAGAATTAATGCAATAAATCACTTGCATTTTGTCATTGTATTCAAAAACCCGCACTATATGCAAGTAATTTATTGCATAATAGGATTTTGTCATGCCTGTTTTTGGATGAAATTGAAAGACCAAAATTTATTCGCAACAGAATTACGGTTAGATATGGATTGGCTCAGCGATTCAGCTACACAATTGACGAAAACACAAAAGTATTTTTAAACAAATTCAGAACGAAGCCATCGGCGCAATACTGCATTATCTGCTGGACTCAATGAGTCTTTGGGTAAGATCAAGCGAAGAGCTGTGCGTGTTTGCGGGCAATAAAGTGGGATGATGACAATCCACTGCCAACAGAGAATGGCTGACCTTAATTCACAGTAATTGTGTCGTTCTAATGAATGAACTGACCAGATTCCATTTTTAACACTGATATGTGTAAAAATGTTTTGTGGTTGCAATTTATTTTTACTGTAAATCCCATAAAGAAAATGCAACGCCAGCCATAATGAACAGAGCAAGAATACTGAAAAAGGATTTGAATAGGATAGAAAATAAGGTACCACTGCAAAGAATATGAGATTGATAACAACTATATCCGCCCAAGCACGTAACTTGATCCATATATAAGAAGGTAGAATCGTAATTTTCGGCAAATCACGAACTATGGACTGAGTTTTATTTGTAGTCTTGTAATCCAGTATTGTCACGAATAATACCTACTATCCTTTGCAGATGTTGTTTCTCGGGATCATCACGACGCATGCACCACGCGTATATATCCTGATCTTCTTCTCCCAGAAGTTGCCAATATAACTCTTTATCAACTTGCGCGAGAGCCGGGTAAATATTCTCTAAAAATGGCATTAAAATTAAATCCAGCTCTAACATGCCACGACGACTCGCCCAAACCAAACGTTTTTCATTCACAAGATTTTATCTCAACCGGCATAAACAAAGGTCTATTCTAATTGTTCAAGCTTGGGAATAGAAGCTGAAATGCACCAAGGCTGATAGACTAGTTGCTATTCAAGCTTCTATTCAATTTTCTATCAAAGTTGCTAACACTTAAAACCGATGACCACTATGAACCCAACATCCCCATTAATTCAGACTTCCGTTTTTGGATTACTGCAAGTTCAAGGTCCCGATGCCGTGAAATTCTTACAAGGGCAAGTGACCTGTGATGTCGCACAAACCTCAGTCACTCAAGGTTTATATGGCGCACATTGCAATCCAAAAGGCCGAATTTTATTTAGTTTTTTTCTATTTCGACGAGCAGAGGACTGCCTTTGGCTACAGATTCCCTGCTCCCTATTGCAACAAGCCTTAAAAGATTTACAAAAATACAGCGTATTTTCTAAAGTCACATTGACGGATATTTCAGAAAACTATCCGTTGCAATTGATACAAACTAGACAGCCAATCGACAGGGATATGCCATTCAATACGCAATTATCTCTCTATCAAGATACAACTGGATTTATTCGTCAACGCAGTCCGAACATTTGGGAAGTCGGTGGCAGTCCCGATCCAAGCCACTTACCCCAGGACTGCACTCAAGTTAATCATATTGGGGCGCTAGTCGACATCCAACAGGGAATAGCGCATATTTTTCCTGAGTCGAGGGAATTATTTACCCCCGAAGAAATTAACTTTCCGCTGATTGATGCAGTAAGTTTTCGTAAAGGTTGTTACACCGGGCAAGAAATTATTGCGCGCATGCATTACAAAGGGAAACATAAACGTCATGCATATAGATTTGTTGTTGAAACTGGTGAAATACCTTTACCTGGTAGTAGCATTTCATCCACAACCACTGGCCAAAAAATTGGAGAACTGATCAGCGCAGCGTCAATAGATTCGAATCAAATAGAATGTTTGGCCAGCATTACGGATGACAACAAACATCTAGCCCAACTGGATATAAACAAAGAAAAAATGCTGTGGCTTTCGCTACCTTATGCTATACCTGTAGCAGAGGACAATAACGCAAACTAGGTGCCTGCATGAATCCGATTATTGAAAAAGTCCGCGAGGATATTTTTGCTGCCATCAAAAATGATCGCTTGGTTTTACCCACCCTGCCCGAAGTCGCACTGAAAGTCAGGGAAGCAGCTGATGATCCTAATGCCAGTATTGATAAGTTAGGCAATATTATCGGTAATGATGCCGCCTTAAGTGCTCGCATCATTCGGGTGGCCAATAGTCCTTTATTGCGTGCCAGCCGTACCATAGAAGATATTCGTACTGCGCTGATGCGTTTGGGTATTTCCTATACTTGCAACATAGCCACAGGCTTAGCTATGGAACAAATGTTTCAGGCCACATCGGATTTAGTAGATATGCGTATGCGTGATGTCTGGAGTCGATCTAGCGAAGTTGCCGGTATCTGTCATGTGCTGTGTAAACACTACACCAAACTCAGGCCTGATCAGGCAACCCTGGCAGGGCTAGTTCACAAAATTGGGGTATTACCTATTTTGACTTATGCCGAAGATCATCCCTCATTGCTCAGAGACAGCATGACATTGGATAGCGTGATCGAACATATTCATGCACCGATTGGTGATTTGATTTTAAAAACCTGGAATTTTCCCAGTGAACTTGCTCACATCCCAACACAACATCTGGATTTCAGTCGCAAAATACCTAAAGCTGATTATGCTGATCTGGTAACTGTCGCTATGCTGCAAGGTTATATGGGGACGGAAACCACTATGGGCAAGATCGACTATTCAAGTGTCACTGCGTTTGAACGATTGGGGCTTGATCCTGATATGCAGGTCGCTGAATCAGAAGATTTGTCAGATGATATGGAAGCAGCAATGTCGTTTTTATTATAATTTTATAAACATTAACAGTAAAAAAGAGACGCAATTATCAGTCTCTTTTTTTACAAATCGTTTTTACTAGTCATCAATGATTTCAATTTCAGGAAAAGAATTTCCAGTATTGGCATCTAACTGCTGAATAATATTTTTAGCGATTGCTCGATAAGCTTGCGAGATCTTCGACGACGAATCCGCAATTACACTGGGTTTACCTGAATCAACATCTTCACGTATACGAATATCCAAAGGCAATGCGCCTAGCAATTGGGTTTGATAATCCCGAGCAATACGATCGCCGCCACCTGTTCCAAAAATATGTTCTTCATGACCACATTGTGAACAAATATGTGTCGACATATTTTCAATTACACCTAATATTGGCACATTCACTTTACGAAACATCTCAACCGCTTTTTTGGCATCAAGCAACGCAATATCTTGTGGAGTTGTCACAATAACTGCACCCGTAACCGGAACTTTTTGTGCAAGTGTAATTTGAATATCACCTGTTCCTGGCGGCATATCAATCACCAGAATATCTATATCATTCCAAGCAGTTTGTTGAATCAATTGCAACAATGCACCGGTTGCCATAGGCCCACGCCACATAGCCGGCGTTTGTTCGGTAAGCAGATATCCCATCGAAATAGATTGTAATCCGTGAGCAAGAATAGGCTTCATTTTTTGTTGCCCATCAACTTGCACAATTTCAGGACGTCGCAATCCGACACCTAACATTTGCGGCTGACTTGGCCCATAAATATCCGCATCTAAAATGCCGACTTTTTTTCCTTCTGCCAACAAAGCCAGCGCCAAATTGACGCTGGTGGTTGACTTGCCTACCCCACCTTTTCCCGAAGCAATCGCAACAATCTGTTTAACTTCGGGAATGGCATTTTCAACATTTGACATAATTAATGCGCTTCAGCTTGTTCTAACATTTTAGCTTCTTCATCAAATGCATCATGTTTTTGATGATCTTTTGCTATCAACATATAAAGTGCAGGCAATACAAACAGGGTAAAGAATGTTCCTATTGCCATACCTAATACCAGCACTATACCAATTGAATTACGTGCATGAGCACCGGCACCTGACACGAAAATTAATGGCGTATGCCCTGCAATAGTTGCAATACTCGTCATCAGCACCGGACGCAATAGAATAATGCAAGCCTCTCGAATGGCATCAATTTTTGCTTTGCCCTGCTCCTGCAATCGATTGGCAAACTCCACTACTAATATACCGTTACGCGCAATTAATCCAACTAATGTCACCATACCCACATTGGAATAAATATTGAGAGTGGTGGTAAAAGTATCAGTGAAATAAGGCAAGGGAGCCCACATTTTTAAAAAGGTGAAAGTTAACGCACCAAATAATGCTAAAGGTACCGAGCCCAACAAAATCACCACCGGATCACGGAAGCTATTATATTGTGCAGCGAGAACCAAAAATATCATAACCACCGCTAAACCAAACACAGGTAAAAAAGTATTACCTTCCCGCACTAACTGACGTGACTCACCTGTGTAATCAATCGAGTAATTTTTTGGCAAAATTTTACTTGCTTCGTCTTCGAGGTAGGCTAAGGCTTCACCTGTTGGCATTTGCGCCATGCCTGCCAACTTAACTGCATTTAATTGTTGCATACGATTAATACTGCGGGGCTCAGTCGAGTGAGTCATAGTCGCAACTTGATCAAGACGAATTAATTTTCCTTCCGGTCCACTAACATATAAATCAGATATGTCATCTGGTGTTAATCGCGCATTACGTTTCACTTGCGGGATAACTTTGTAACTCTGGCCAGCCATATTAAAACGATTAACCCATCCGCCACCTAATAGGGTTCCCACATCGGCGACGACTGTTTGTAAATTCAACCCCAGATCAGCAACTTTTTCACGATCAATATTTAATTTGTAATCCGGTCTATCTACTTTGACATCCAACTGGGTAAACATAAACTTACCTGACTTCATTACAGTTTGTTGCAGTTGCTGTGCAAACTCATAAATTTCTTTAGTATCTGCGGTAGACGCAATTACGAACTCAACTGGAAACTGACCACCGCCCGGTAATGGTGGTGGTGTAATCGGTAAAATTCTAACACCTGCAATCTTAGATAATTTTTGCTGTACTTCTGGCAAGATTTCAAATACCGACCTATCTCGATCAGCCCAAGGTTTGGTTACCATGCCAGAAAAACCGGCAGTTGGCGTTGTCAACTGAAAAGTAAAATCTGTTTCAGGGACTGACATAAATACGTCATTTACTTGTTTGCCAAAAAACGATGATTGATCAACAGTCGAATTAGATTGTGCATCAACAATACCAAAAATAACACCTTGATCTTCTACTGGCGCTAACTCTTTACTCGACATCATATAAAGAGGAATACATAACAAGGTGATGGCTACCCAAAAAATATAAATACCTATTGGAAAATTTAACGCAGCGTGTAATTTCTCCGAATACCAATCACGAAATTTTTCAAAGGGTTTTTCAAGCGGGGCTTTTAAAGTTTTATGTGGCTTCAACATACGTGAACCCAACATAGGCGATAAAGTGACCGCAACAATAGCAGATACTAATACCGCACCAGCCAATGTAATTGCAAATTCGCGGAAAAGTGTTCCAGTTAAACCACCAGCAAAACCTATGGGAATATAAACAGAAGCCAAGGTAACTGTCATAGCCAATATAGGGCCAACTAATTCACGAGCAGAAACAATTGCTGCCTGGAAAGGTGATAGCCCTTCTTGAATGTGTCGCTCAATGTTTTCTACCATGACTATCGCATCATCAACAACCAAACCGACGCAAAGAACAATAGATAACAGGGTTAGCAAATTCAACGAAAAGCCACACATCTGCATAATAAAAAATGCACCGACTAGCGATAAAGGAATTGCTAATATAGGAATAATAACGGCACGACTGAAACCTAAAAACAAAAATATAACAATCACTATAATCAATAGAGTTTCACTTAGCGTTTTAATCACTTCGTGAATGGCTGACTCGATATATTTTGTTGAATCATAAGCTACACGACCGTTTAAACCGCTAGGTAAGTCAGCTTGAATTTTTTCCATTTCTGCGTTGACGGCACGAATTACATCCAAGGAATTTGCATTTGGTGCAACATATACGCCCATAAAAACTGCCGTGCTGCCTGAATAATTTACTATGGTGTCATAATTTTCTGCTCCGAGAACTACGTCAGCTATATCACTTAAACGAATGACACCATCAGCTGAATTACGAACCACCAAATTTTTAAATTCATCCACGCTGCGCAAATCAGTATCTGCACTTAAATTGACTTGTGTATAGGAACCACGCGTGCTACCTACAGCGGCTTGCACGTTGTTTGCTTGCAATGCAGCGCGAACTTGAACCGGTGTGATATTAAGTGCAGCCATACGTTCCGGTTTTAACCAAACACGCATAGCAAATGTACGACCACCCAACACATCGGCTTTTTGCACACCTGCAATTGCAGTCAACCGTGGCTGAACTGAACGGGTTAAAAATTCGGTAATTTGATTTTGTTCTAAAATATCGGAACTAAAACTTATATACTCTGCTGCAAATTGTTGATCAGCCGATTCAACCTTAATTGTCGGCACTTCTGCTTCGGGTGGCAGTTCATTACGAACTTCATTTACCTTGGCAGATACTTCTGTCATAGCTTTTAATGGATCATAATTTAATTTTAAATGTGCGGTAACAGTCGATACACTCATCGCACTTTGTGATTCGATGTAATCTATTCCACCAGCCGATGCAATAGCGCGTTCAATTGGCGCAGTGACAAATCCCTTCACCAATTCGGCATTCGCACCTACGTAAACTGTTTGAATCGTAATAATCGAAATATCACTACGCGGATATTGACGTACAGTTAAATTAGTGGCGGCTTGAATACCTAAAATTAAAATCAGCAAGCTGACCACCAGCGATAGCACTGGTTTTTTGATAAAAATATCAGTGAATTTCATAGGAATAATACTCGCTAAAATTAATTGTCAACTGGTGTTGGAGTGGTTGAGTATTCTGGAACTGGCAAATCACTAATGATCACTGATTGTCCATTTTTCAAACGAAACGCACCGGCGCTGGCAATTTTGTCACCCACTTTTATACCATCAACTACCTCAACAAAATCGCCTCGGGCTTTTCCAAGACGAACAAATTGCTGACGCGCGACTAATTGATTTTTGTCGTTTTGTTCAATTACAAATAAGGTATCGCCATAAGGAGCATAAATTACAGCAGCTGAAGGAACAGCTAACACAGGCGTTGGATCGGCGAGGGTCACAGTGACGTTCACAGCCATTCCCGGAATTAATAGATTTTTATTGTTAACCAAATAAGATTGCACCAAGGCATTGCGCGTAACTGTATCAATATCTGCACCTACAGCAGTGACTTCCCCATCGATAACTGTATCTGAGCCATCACCCAATTTCACCGCAACCGGTAGTCCTCGAGACATTTTGGTCAACCAAAATTGGGGGACTGAAAAATTAACGCGCACACTATTAGTGGCTTGCAAAGAAACAATTTCTTTTCCAACTTGTAAATCTTCGCCCAAATCCACTTTGCGAATACCTAATCTGCCATCAAAGGGCGCGCGTACAATTTTCTTTTCAAGAGTTGTTTTTAAATTATCTACATCCCCTTGGGCGGATTCCATTTGCTGCAATCCTGTGTCCAACTCACTTTGCGATACAGTATTATTTTTACGAAGCTGCAACAACCGCTCATAATTGGATTTTGCTAAACGTAATTTAGCTTCTGCTGCACTCAGCTGACCTTGTTCGTTGCCTGATTCCTGAATTAACAGCACGCTACCTTTTTTCACTTGCTCACCAGATTTAAATCGAATCTCTTTTACTTTTCCTGCCACTTCTGCCGACACTTGAATACCTTCCGAGGCTTCAATCGTACCTACCGCAGAAAAAGTGTCAGGCCAAGCTTGCATGGCGGCATCATAAGTACTGATGGTTTCTGATGGAGCTGGCATTGAACCAAAGGCTTTCCCCATATAAGACACTTGACTGACTTTAATGCCTACGATCAACAGAATGATAATAAATAAGGTGCCAGCGGCAACCAGAACAGATTTGGTATTACTCATGATAAAAATCCTTGGGACGGAATAAACATTTCAGGCAGTGGATTGTGTCACAGACCAAGTAGTCGGTGAAATACACATTTGTCACATTTGGTAACGAGGACAATTTACATCTATCTCTGCGTCATATGATGTCAGTATGTAAAATAGATGTTCTTCTTTACACTTCTTAGGGGATTAGCATGGTTTGGGCTCCGCATGTCACAGTCGCTACATTAATTGAAAAAGACGATCGCTATCTCATGGTTTACGAAGAAGCAGATGGCCGCAAAGTCTACAACCAGCCGGCTGGACATCTTGAACCCGATGAAACTCTTCAAGAAGCAGCCATACGCGAAACACTTGAAGAAACTGCCTGGACAGTCAAACTCACAGGTGTTGTCGGATTAAATCTCTACACAGCTCCGTCAAATGGCATTACCTATTTTCGAACGACATTTATTGCAGATGCGATCACTCGTCTACCCAATTATCGATTAGACGATGGAATTATCGACGCGGTTTGGCTTAGCTACGAAGAAATTTTGGCGCGACGTGACCAACTGCGAAGCCCAATGACTTTACAAATCATTGAAGAATATCGTGCCGGGCGACGCTTTCCCTTGGAAGTCGTAGGATGAGACAGGTAGAATACGCGCCTCGTTTTCTCCCACGTTATTAATGTCTATGCCCGTAACTACAAAGCCTCGCGTCATAGTCGGCATGTCCGGCGGTGTTGATTCCTCAGTCTCAGCTCTCTTGCTCAAGCAACAAGGCTATGAGGTTGAAGGTCTGTTTATGAAAAACTGGGACGAAGATGACGGAACGGAATATTGCACCGCAAAAGCGGATATGGCGGACGCTCAGATTGTCTGCGATCGCATCGGTATTCCATTGCATACCGCTAATTTTGCTGCTGAGTATTGGGACAATGTGTTTGAACATTTCCTCGCCGAATACAAAGCTGGCCGCACACCTAACCCCGACATACTTTGTAATCGCGAAATAAAATTCAAAGTTTTTATGGAATATGCCCAGGTGTTAGGCGGTGAATTTATTGCAACCGGACATTACGTTCGCCGCGCTGATCGGGATGGGCACACCTATCTGTTAAAAGGATTAGACCCTAATAAAGATCAATCTTATTTTTTACATGCTGTTGGTGAAGCCGAATTTGCCAAATCACTTTTTCCAGTTGGCGAATTGGAAAAACCAGAAGTACGCCGAATAGCCGAACAACATGATTTGATTACTCACAACAAAAAAGACAGCACTGGAATCTGCTTTATTGGTGAGCGTCGTTTTAAAGATTTTCTACAGCAATATTTGCCGGCACAGCCCGGTGAAATTCAAACACCTGACGGCAAAGTCATTGGCGAACATATGGGTTTGATGTATCACACACTTGGCCAACGTCAGGGGTTAGGTATAGGTGGTGTTAAAGGCGCTAATGAAGAACCCTGGTTTGTCGCACAAAAAGATTTACAACGAAATGTGTTGATCGTTGTACAAGGTGATCATCCCTTGCTCTACACCAATCAATTAGTTGCAGGTCAGCCTCACTTTATTAATGGACAAACTCAAACCGAATTTCGTTGTCGAGCCAAAACCCGTTATCGCCAACCCGATCAGGATTGTTTGGTAAAAATACTTGATACCAATCAACTGGAAGTGATATTTGATCAACCGCAACGCGCTGTTACTCCTGGACAATCCGTTGTCTTTTATCAGGATGATATTTGTTTAGGTGGCGCCGTGATTGAATCAACAGCTAAGGTATAGCACCAAAGATGAAAAAAAACTTTTACGATATTACACTCGCACTGGCTGGATTATTCCAGGCAATTGCACTGGTCGAACAGACTGCAAAAACCGGACAGGTAAATTCAGAAGACTTTTCAGTTTGCATCAATTCATTGTTTGATTTGAATCCAGAAAATAGTCTGGCCGTTTATGGCGGTGACTTGAAAAACCTAAGGACTGGATTGGAGCTATTAAACGAGATGCTTATTAAGAACACCCCCAAGCATCAGGACACTATTCGTTATGCCTTGGGTATATTGCATTTGCAGAATAAACTGTCTGGCCGAAAAGATATGCTCAACGTCATCGCCAGTCGAATTGAGCAAGCCAATCAACAGGCACAACATTTTTCATACACACATGACAACGTAATTGCGAATTTAGGTGGAATTTACAGCGATACCATCAGCAGTTTTCGTTTTCGTATTCAAGTCAAAGGCGATTACAACTACTTGCAACAACAACGTATTGCGCATCAAGTTCGCGCCTTGTTATTAGCCGCAATACGCTCTGCCATATTATGGAATCAATTAGGTGGCAATCGTTGGCAATTAATTTTTCAGCGCAAAAAAATTGCGAAATATGTTAGGGATATGCTTAAGAGCATAACCCCCTCCTAACCCCCCCCTTCATAACGACTGCATGGAAGCAGGAGATAGAGCAACGCAGGAGCAGTTGCCGAGGGGGAGGAACAAATCGCACTTTGCCTTAAGCAGGGAGTAAAGTCCCCTCCCCCTTGCCAAGGGGAGGGCTAGGGTGGGGTGAAAATTTCATTTTTAAACTTTAAACAAACAGGTCCAGCATGAATAACAACTTCGACACACTTTCTGCACTTAACGCCATCTCACCCGTTGATGGTCGGTATGGCAGTAAAACTATTGCCTTACGCACCATCTTTAGCGAATTCGGTTTAATTCGTTTTCGTGTTGAAGTGGAAGTACGTTGGCTGCAACAACTAAGTCGGCATGCAGGTATTCCTGAAGTTCCAACGCTTAGTGCCACAACTAATCAATTTCTGGATTCATTAGTCAGCAATTTTAATGAAGACGATGCACAAGCAATTAAAAATATCGAGCGAACCACCAATCACGATGTAAAAGCTGTCGAATATTTTCTAAAGAATAAATTTACGGGCAATGCAGAATTGGAATCTGTACTGGAATTTGTTCATTTCGCCTGCACCTCCGAAGACATTAATAACCTTTCTCACGCTTTGATGCTACGCGAGGGCCGCAAAGTATTTTTAGACGATGCTCAAAAAATTGTCGAGGGCATAGTCAAATTAGCACACGACTACGCCGATGTTCCTATGCTATCCCGTACACATGGACAAACAGCGTCACCCACTACAGTCGGCAAAGAAATGGCAAACGTAGCCGCACGTTTACGCCGTCAAATCGACGCAGTAAACCGCGTTGAATTACTCGGAAAAATTAACGGTGCAGTAGGAAATTACAATGCGCATATGTCTGCTTATCCAAACGTTAATTGGCAAACTAATGCTCAAGAGTTTGTTGAAAGTCTGGGAATAAATTGGAACCCCTATACCACACAAATTGAACCTCACGATTATATTGCTGAATTGTTTGATGCAATCGCGCGTTTCAATACCATTGTGATTGATTTTGACCGGGATATTTGGGGTTATATTTCTCTCGGTTATTTCAAACAAAAAACTATTGCCGGTGAAGTGGGTTCATCCACCATGCCACACAAAGTCAATCCAATTGATTTCGAAAACTCTGAAGGAAATCTGGGAATCGCCAATGCAATATTTGGACATCTAGCCGAAAAATTACCGATTTCCCGCTGGCAACGCGATTTGACTGACTCAACCGTACTGCGCAATATGGGTGTAGGTTTTGGTTACGGCATGATTGCTTATGCATCTACCTTAAAAGGCATTAGCAAACTGGAAATTAATCGCGAACGGTTGGCGAAGGATTTAGATAACGCCTGGGAAGTGTTAGCTGAGCCCATTCAAACCGTTATGCGTCGTTACAACGTCGAAGAACCTTATGAAAAATTAAAAGCTTTAACTCGCGGCCAAACCATTACCCGCGAACTAATGTTGCAATTTGTCGAGACACTGGAAATACCAGAAGAAGCTAAAGTTATTTTACGCAACATGACGCCAGCAAATTATATTGGCAATGCGGTGGAACAGGCGAAGGATATTTGATCATGCCCACTCCCCTAACCCACCTAGGCCAAATGTCCATCGAAGAATTCCTTCGTGATTATTGGCAAAAAAAACCTTTGTTGATTCGCAATGCGTTTCCGAATTTTGAATCGCCGCTTTCGCCAGATGAATTAGCAGGACTTGCACTGGAAGAGGAAGTGGAATCGCGTATTGTATTAGAAAATGGCGACACACCATGGGAATTACGCAATGGTCCATTTACTGAAAAAACATTTGAGACATTACCTGAATCAAAATGGACTCTGTTAGTTCAGGCGGCTGATCAATGGGTGCCCGAAGTGAATCAATTATTGGATTACTTTCGTTTTATCCCAAACTGGCGTTTGGATGATGTGATGATCAGCTATGCGCCGGATAAAGGTGGAGTCGGCCCACACTTTGATTATTACGATGTATTTTTATTACAAGGATTGGGTAAACGCCATTGGAAATTAGGACAAATGTGCGACAGCAATTCCCCGAGATTAGAAAATACTCGCTTAAAAATTCTCAGTGAATTTCATACGACTGATGAATGGGTTTTGGAATCCGGCGATATGCTGTACATACCACCGGGTGTTGCCCATTGGGGAAATGCAGTCGGTGATGATTGCATGACCTACTCCATAGGCTTTCGAGCACCCAGTCATGCGGATATTATTTCTGAGGTCGGCCAGGAAATCGCGCTTTCAATTGCCGATGATATGCGTTTTAGCGATCCGGATTTAGAACTTCAGGCCAACCCAGGTGAAATTTCTGCCAAGTCGCTGGATCAAGTTCGTCAGATTATTTTGCAACATCTGACTTCAGAAAATATTGCACATTGGTTCGGCAAATTTATGACCGAACGTAAATATATTGAGCAAACCGAAGAGGAGCCATTGGATATAGCCGCCGATGAATGGCAGTCAGCATTGGCTGACGGCCAATTGTTATGGCGTCACCCGGCTGCTCGCGTGGCATATCACTCAGATGAAAAAGGCACCTTGTTATTTGCTGATGGAGAAGCTTTTTGCTGCTCATCTGAACTTGCTACATTGATTTGCCAATCAGTGGAAATCAGTTGGAGTGAATTAAAACCATTGATGCAGGATCCGAATAATCGTTCGACAGTAACCCAGTTAATTAACCAAGAAACATTGTTAGTAGATGAATAAAGACTGTCCGTAGGATGCTGTGGAGCGCAGAGATACGCATCTTATCCCGTTGATTGAGACTGTTGATGCGTATCGCTGCGCTCCACGGCATCCTACGATAAGCGAAGACAAGAGTTAGATCTTTAAGGAGAACTCAAAATGGCCGAGCAATCCCAAACATCTTCTGATCTCTGGCTGTTAAAATCTGTCAGTGATTTTCGTGAGCATAGCATCAAGATGCTGTCCACTTCTTCCCGTCGCTGCTTAATATTGACTCAAGATCTTGATGCCAATGTTTATGCCGAACCGCTCTTTCTTGATAGCCTATCAGAATTGGCTCGATCAGGTTCTCAGATCGAGATCAAAATTCTAGTTAAAAATTTTAAACCTGCAATTGAAAGCGGACATGCCCTGATAAGACTCGCTCAAAAACTTACCAGCAAAATTCAACTCAAAAAAATCTCGCAAGAACCCGAAAATAATGAAATGGAATTTATGATCTGCGATATGCGTGGGCTCATTTTCAAAAATGATGAAGCGGTTTATCAGGGCTTTGCTAACTATAATGCCGCACCGGAAATCAAAAGACTTCAAGAGGAGTTTATTTACCTTTGGGAAAGGGCAGATGATGAAAAAGAGCTGCAATTGCTGCATATTTAATCGTTAAGCTTAAAAAACAGTGTTTTTTCGCTAAAAAGACGTGATTTCCAGTTGCCGACCTCAATTTTATGCTTTATATATAGCGCCAATCTCTGTTGATCTCATTTTTACCCGAGGAAAACAGGGTTTTTTACGAGTGCTTACTTAATAATTAATTACGGGAAATCATTATGGCCGCTAAAAAACCTGCCGCTAAAGCTACTGCTAAAAAGGCTCCTGCTAAAAAAGCTGTTAAACCTGCTGCGAAAAAAGCAGCTCCAAAAGCTCCAGCTGCTCCAGTTAAAGCAATTGCAGAACGTCAAAATAAATCACAAATGTTAGCTCAAATTTCTGAGGCAACTGAAGTACCCAAGAAACAAGTTCAAGCTGTATTGGACGAACTGACCAATATCATCGAAGGTCATGTTAAGAAAAAAGGTGCGGGCGAATTCGTTTTGCCAGGCCTGTTAAAAATCATCACTGTGAAAAAGCCAGCGACCAAAGCGCGTAAAGGCATCAATCCTTTCACTAAAGAAGAAGTGATGTTCAAAGCTAAACCAGCTAGCACTACTGTTAAAGTTCGTGCGTTGAAAAAATTGAAAGAAATGGTCCTTTAACCAAATCCAGCCCCAAAGAAACCCTCGTTCTTCAGCGGGGGTTTTTCTTTTAAATTTCAAGATCCAGACTTCCTTTGAGCTCATTATTTCTTTTTTCCAGCTCTGGCTATCATCGACAGCTGCAGGAAACTTCCGCCAACTCTGTTGAAGGCTAGCAATCTCTTCTAAACCGCGCAATACGATGTCTATGCAGTTAGCTCACAAGCTAATTTCACCCTATACCAATCCGAATAACCGCCGTAGAATAACCGCCTTTACATTCCTTGCACCTTATTATTTAAGAAGTGATTAGTATGCGCTCCAGCCGATTTTTAATTGCCACACTCAAAGAAACACCAGCCGATGCTGAGGTTATTAGCCATCAATTGATGTTGCGTGCGGGAATGATCCGCAAATTAGCCTCAGGCCTTTATAGTTGGTTGCCTATAGGGTTACGCGTATTACGCAAGGTCGAACGCATAGTGCGTGAAGAAATGGACAAGTCCGGCGCGCAAGAAGTCTTGATGCCGGTGGTACAACCATCCGAATTATGGGAAGAGTCTGGTCGCTGGCAGCAATATGGACCTGAACTTTTACGTATTACTGATCGCCACGACCGGGCTTTCTGTTTAGGACCCACTCACGAAGAAGTGATTACCGATTTGATTCGCAATGAGATTAAAAGCTACAAACAATTGCCTGCAAATTTTTATCAGATTCAAACTAAATTTCGTGATGAAATTCGTCCACGCTTTGGCGTAATGCGTTCACGCGAATTTATTATGAAAGACGCCTACTCTTTTCATCTTTCAACTGAATCACTGCAAGAAACCTATGATGTAATGCATAGCACCTATTGCAATATTTTTACCCGATTGGGATTAAACTTCCGCCCCGTATTAGCTGATACCGGTTCCATTGGCGGCGCCTTCTCGCATGAGTTTCATGTTCTGGCCGACAGCGGTGAAGACGACATTGCCTTCAGCAACGCAAGTGACTATGCGGCAAACATCGAAAAAGCTGAAGCCTTACCACCACCTGCAGCACGCCCCGCTCCAGTAGAATTGATGAAAGAAATTGCCACTCCGGGCAAACATAGCATTGAAGATGTGTGTAATTTTTTGAATATAAAACCCAATCAGACTGTTAAAACTTTAATTGTGTTGGGTACAGTTCAAGCCGATAAATCCCAACCTTTGGTTGCCTTGGTATTGCGTGGTGACCATGAATTAAATGAAATCAAAGCTGAAAAAATTACGGGAGTCGCATCTCCTCTCACCCTAGCGCCCGAAGCACGCATCAAATCTGAATTAGGTGTTGGTATTGGCTCTATTGGCCCAGTCGGTTTAAAAATTCCCATGGTTGTGGATCACTCTGCCGCGCATCTCGCCGATTTTGTTTGTGGCGCCAATAAAGATGGCTATCACTTAACAGGTGTAAATTGGGAAAGAGATGAAAAGGCACCTTTGGTAGCTGACATTCGCAATGTAGTCGCGGGTGACCCAAGCCCATGCGGTAAAGGCATATTAGAAATTAAACGCGGCATTGAAGTCGGACATATTTTCCAACTTGGAACTAAATATTCCGAAGCTATGAAAGCCAAAGTTCTTGATGAAAATACCAAAGAACAAACTATGATTATGGGTTGTTATGGTATTGGTGTAACTCGCGTAGTAGCTTCCGCCATAGAACAAAACTTTGATGAAAACGGTATTATCTGGCCCGACTCTATTGCACCTTTCCACATTGCAATTGTACCCATCAACATGGGCAAATCAGAAACCGTCGCCAAAAAAGCCAATCAACTTTATTCCCAATTATCGCAAATTGGTTTTGATGTTTTATTTATGGATGACGAAAAAGCCCGTTTGGGCGCAATGCTCGCCGACACAGACTTAATGGGTATTCCGCATCGCATCGTCATAGGTGATCGCGGCTTGGAAGCTGGCACTATTGAATACAAAGCAAGACGCAATGCTGATAAACAAGAAATCCCCATTAACGATTTGATAGATTTTTTAAAAAATCAAATTAAGATTTAACTCTATGCTCACTGACCATGCCATCCATTTTTGAACAAAAACTGGATGGCATTCCTATTCTGATCCCATAAATTAAACGAAAGCCTACCTGCTGCTGCAAAAAGATAGATACTCAACTAAAAATCCTCCCCGTCTCCCTGTAATGACAAAAGAAAGGTTGATAATTAAAATATTAGGTATATATTTACCTTAAATATCAATATTTGACATAATATAGGTAATTTAATACCCATTATGAATCTATTATCTATGAGCGATAAGGCTATTGCAGCCGAGATAGGCCAAAGGCTTGAGCGCTTTAGGCTTGAGCTTAATTTGTCACAACAGCAGCTTTCTGACGAAATAGGGATCACGCCTAAAAGCTATCGCCAATTAATAGCAGGAAACGGAAAAGTTGAAAACCTGATTGCGGCAATGCGAGCATTAAACTGTCTGGATCAAATAGACAACTTCCTGCCTGAGCCCACCCCAAGTCCAATTGCTCAATGGAAACTCAAGGGCAAGGAACGCAAACGAGCAAGACCTAAAAAAGATGAGTTAGCAACCGAAACTGAAAAACAAAAGTTGGATTGGTAATGCAAAATCTCGCAGAAGTGTATTTATGGAGGCAGCTAGTCGGTGTGCTGGCATGGAACACCAATACGGCAACTGCTGCGTTTGAATATACGGAAGAATGGATAAAAACTAATGTACAAATTTCACCTTTGCGTATGCCAAGCAATCAAAATGGAAAAAGGATTTTTGAATTTCCTGATTTAAATACTGATACCTACAAAGGTTTACCTGCCTGCTTTGCGGACACACTGCCCGATGATTTTGGAAATGCGGTAATCAATGCTTGGTTAACTCGCAACGGCCGTGACCCAAACAGTTTTAATCCTCTGGAGCGATTGCTGTATACCGGAGCGCGCGGAATGGGTGCGCTGGAATATAAACCCGCCACACGATCATTTACTCAAGCCCAAGAAAAATTGGAGCTGGAGTCTTTAGTGAATATGGCACAACAAATTTTAGATCAACGTCAAAAATCACAGCATCACATATCACAAGAAAATGAAAATGACTTAAGTGGGATCTTACAAGTCGGAACATCTGCCGGCGGCGCAAGAGCAAAAGCATTAATTGCAGTGAATGCTGACCGTACTGAAATTCGTTCAGGACAAATTGATGCTCCAGAGGGATTTGAACATTATTTATTAAAGTTTGATGGTGTCATAGAGCATAGTTCTTCTCATGAAACCTATGGTGACCCACAAGGCTTTGGACGTATGGAATATGCATATTATTTAATGGCAAAGGATTGCGACATCAATATGTCTCCCTGCGAGTTACTATTAGAAGGACCACGCGCGCATTTTTTGACGAAACGTTTTGACCGAATTGGTAATAAAAAAATCCACTACCAATCACTCTGCGCAATGGATCATGCGGATTATAAAAAACCAGGGCATTATAGCATCGAACAATTATTTTCTGTTGCACGACAATTGCGCTTAACCCGAACGGAGGCCGTTGAAATTTATCGACGCATGATATTTAACATTGTCGCAAGAAATCACGATGATCACACCAAAAATACCGGATTCTTATTACCCGAAGCCAATACCAATTGGCAACTGGCTCCCGCATTTGATATCGCCTACAGTTACAAACCTGGATCACCTTGGGTTAATTCACATCAACTCACAATCAATGGCAAACGTGATAATTTTGACATGGACGATTTATTACAGATTGCCAATCAAATCACTAACTTTAAAAATGAAGCCAATAGCATTATTAAAAAAACTATTGACGTTGTTAGCGAATGGCCTAGCTATGCCAATCAATCTGGCGTTAACGTTGAATCAATAAAAGAAATTAACGAAAACTTACGCCTGGCCTGGAAATAAAATTATGATAAAAAATACAATTTTTTCTATAGCGCTACTATCCTTCTCTTTCGACGTACAAGCCAAAAATGACAATTATGGCGATATAACTGTAGATAAAGTCACTACTATTTATGATGGAGACACCTTCTACGTCATTATTAATCAGTGGCCAGACATTATTGGCAAAAATATCCCGGTACGATTAAAAGGCGTTGACACACCAGAAATGAAAGGCGCTTGTTATAAGGAAATACTTATGGCGCGCGAAGCCAAGAAGTTTACCGTTCAGCAATTGCGTCAAGCCAAAAAAATTGAACTCAGAAACATGAGTCGTGACAAATATTTTCGTATCGACGCTGATGTATATCTTGACGGAAAAAATCTAGCTCAAGATTTAATTGCCAAAAAATTAGGCGTTACCTATTCCGGCGGAACCAAGGTCGATTGGTGTCAAACAAAATAGACATTAGGTCTATTACTCGACTAAAGTCTTTCAGGTCGGCTATCAGCTGTAGAACCTGTTGTCCTAGCGGAAAGCTATCTGAATGTACTATTGTTGATGCATTTTCAACTTCGGAAAAATGATTATGTCAAAAATATTTTTACTTTATATTGTGACTGCACTGGCCGAAATTATTGGTTGCTACCTACCTTATCTTTGGTTGCGCAAAGGCAGTTCTATTTTATTGTTGATACCTGCAATGGCGAGTCTTGCGCTTTTTGTTTGGCTACTAACTTTACATCCTGCTGCAAGTGGTCGAGTTTACGCAGCTTATGGTGGGGTTTATGTTGTAGTTGCATTGATTTGGCTGCACCTAATAGACCATGTCAAATTATCAGTTTATGACTGGTTAGGTGCAGCCTTTATCTTAGTAGGCACCAGCATAATTATTATGGGCTGGAAATCTTCTTAAAAATTCACTCTAACTATGCTGATTAATTTCAGTCTCGAGTTTTCTGGCTACGTCGCCCGGCGATCCGGTATTTCTTGCTAATAAATGATAAGCAACTGGTACAAAGAACAACGTTAAAAATGTCGCGATTAAAATACCTGATATCACCACCACACCAATAACGAATCGAGTCTCTGCTCCTGCACCGGATGAAATCACTAGAGGCATTGCTCCGGCAACCGCGGTTAGACTGGTCATTAAAATTGGACGCAATCGAGCCGATGCAGCTTCTAACAGCGCTTCGGTGAACTCTGTACCTCTATCACGCAATTGATTGGCAAATTCAACAATTAAAATGCCATTTTTTGCTGCCAAGCCGATCAACATAATTAAACCAATTTGCGAATATAAGTTAAAAGTACTACCAGTAATAAACAACCCAATTAACCCGCCTAAAATTGCCAAAGGAACTGTGAGCATAATAACAAAGGGATGAATGTAACTTTCGAATTGAGCGGCTAGCACTAAAAATGTAATTAAAATTCCTAGAATAAAAATAAACATTACCGAGCTACCTGCAGACTGGAAATCACGCGACAAACCTCGATAATCAATCATAGTTTTTGAAGGTAAATTTTCTTTCGCTAATTTATTCAAATGCGCAAGTGCATCGCCGAGAGTTAAATCACCCGAAAGGTTTGCATCAATAGTTAACGAACGCATACGATTGTAACGATTTAATCTACTCGCATCAGCGACCTCTTTAAGAGTTACCAAATTAGATAAAGGAATCAGCTGGCCGGAATGCTCTGAACGCACATACATATTTTGTAAACTGGTAGTTGTTCGCTGTTCATCTCGCTCACCTTGCATAATCACATCATATTCTTCACCGTCATCAATATAAGTGGTGGCGCGACGCGAACCCAACATTGCTTCAAGTGTTCGACCAATATTATTAACACTCACACCTAAATCGGCAGCACGATTGCTATCAATTGATATCTCTACTTGTGGTTTGGTTTCTTTATAATCCCAATCAATGCTGACTAACCCCGGATTATCTTTCTCTAATTTTTCTAACAAAATATCTCGCCACTGCCCCAGTTCTTCATAAGTGCCACCGCCCAGAACAAACTGCACAGGTTTTTGCACTTGCGAACCAAAACCTTGTCGCATAATGGGTATTGCCGACACACCAGGCAAGTCAGACAAATCTTTTCGTATCTCATCCATCACTACAAATGAATTACGACGAAGGCTCCAATCATTCAAGACGGCAATGATCATCCCGCTATTAAAACTTTCTATAGCACCAAATGCTCGCGGCGCTCGCACCATCATGCGGGTAATTTCCCCCGAATCTACATATTTCATCATGCGATTTTCAATTTCGGTCATGTATTCTTCCATATAGGAATAGCTGGCGCCTTCAGGGCCATTGACCATCACAAAAAAAGTTCCTCTATCTTCTTTTGGCGCATACTCGGACGGAATTTTAAAAGCTATCAAACCACTCAGACAAATCAATAACGCAAAACAAATTGACACCCATTTTTTATGAGTGATGCAAAATAAAATTGCGGTTTGATATTTTTTTCGAAGACGAAACATCAAGTCATCAATTTTTTCAACCAAATATCCTCGTTGATCAGCAGGACGTAATATTTTAGACGACAACATAGGCGTTAGCGTCAATGCAATCAGGGCAGAAAAACCAACAGCGGCCGCCATAGTAATTGCAAACTCGGAAAACAATCTTCCCACATCACCTTTTAGAAATACTATTGGAATAAATATCGCTACCAATACCAGTGTCGTTGCAATAACAGCAAACCCCACTTCACGCACACCATCAAAAGCGGCGAGCAAAGGCGGTTTCTTTTTCTCTTCAATATGACGAACAATATTCTCCAGCACCACAATTGCGTCATCAACGACCAAACCAATTGCCAAGACTAGAGCCAATAAGGTCAGCATATTGACTGAAAAACCCATTACCGCCAGCACAATAAAAGTCGCGATGATTGAAACAGGAACTGCTATGGCGGGAATTAGCATGGCGCGCACACTGCCAAGGAAAAGGTAAATCACCAAAATCACCATCACAATGGCAATACTGATGGTGATATATACCTCGTGAATTGCACGCTCAACAAAAATAGAACTGTCATAACTATCCTCAAGCGACATACCTTTTGGTAAATTAGCGTTGATGATATCGCGTTCGGCTTTTACACCACGAGCTACATCAATAGTATTAGCGGTAGATTGTTTAACTATCCCAATTCCTACTTGTGTCACTCCGTTACCACGAAATAAATTTCGATCTTCTTCTGTTCCTTTTTCCACTGTCGAAACATCAGCTAATCGAATTAAATGACCATCATCACCACGCTTGATGACTAACTTGGAAAACTGATCAACTGTTTTATAGGATCGCGCCATGCGCAAAGTAAATTGACGCTCAAGCGACTCCACGCTTCCCGCCGGTAATTCAACATTTTCTGATCGCAATGCCGCTTCTACATCATTTACAGTTAAATTTCGTGCAGCTAGCGCCTGTCGATCCAACCAAATACGCATGGCATACCGCTGTTCACCACCTATACGTACACGTGCCACACCATCTATTACAGAAAATCGATCAACCAAATAACGCTGCGCGTAATCAGTTATTTCCGGCATGGTCATATCTTCACCGGCAAAATTAAACCAAAGAATTACATCTTCATCAGAACTGACTTTTTGTACTTCTGGTGGATCCGTTTCTTGGGGCAGAGATGAAAGCGATCGAGCAACTCTATCTCGGATATCATTCGCCGCAGAATCCATGTCATGTCCGGTTTCAAATTGAACAGTGATGCTGGAAACTCCATTTTCACTTGACGATTCGATATACCTAATTCCTTCCACACCTGAGATACGATCTTCAATGACTTTAGTTACGCGTGTTTCAACAATTTGTGCTGCAGCACCTGGATAATTAGTGCGGATTGAAACAATCGGCGGATCAATATTCGGGTATTCACGCAGAGTTAAACGTTCAAATGAAACCAGACCAAAGGCGATTAACAATATAGAAATAACTGAAGCAAATACCGGGCGTTTAATGGATAAGTCAGATATTGTCATTATTGATGTGCCTCAGTTTTTTTCTCCGAGATCATATCTGATAGATGTGTTTTGGCTGCCAAACTTCCAGCAGGATTTTCTTCAGCCAAAATTTTAATTGCTTGACCATTTCGTAGTTTTTGCACGCCGTGAGTGACAACTTTTTCACCTGCATTGAGACCAGATAATACCTCGACCGAACCAACTAATCGCTGACCTATAGAAATTTTCTTGCGTTCAACTGTTAATTTTTTATCTGCTGATTCCACTACCACAAACACAAAATTATTACTTGCCAATGGCATTAGTGCTGCTTCTGAAATCACTAATGACTGACGTTTTTCAGTTTGCAAGCTAACTTCCATCAACATACCTTGTTTTAACTTATGATGTGGATTATCTAAAATAGCACGCACCATAATCGAACGAGTTACAGGATCAATTTGGTTATCAACACTGCTCACTGTCCCGGTTATTAATTCATCATTGAGAGCGCGTGTTTTTGCGCTGATCTTTAATCCAACAGAAAGATTGGATAAGTAAATTGATGGAACAGTAAAATCCAATTTCATTTTTGAATCGTCATTAAGTGTTGTAATCACTTCTCCTGGCGAAACCAACGCACCCACACTTACTTGACGCAGACCCACTACACCCGCAAAAGGTGCTTGTAGTAACAGATCTTTCAATCGTGATTCAATGGCGTTATACCTTGCCTGGGCCGATTGGTATTCACGCAAACGTTGATCCAACAATGACTGTGAAGCGGCACCTTGCTTAGCAAGTAAATCCACTCGCTCCCATTGTTTCTTGGCTTCGACTGTATTGATTCTGGCCTCATCTAAAAGCGCACGTTCTTCACTACTTGTCATTTCAACCAAGGTTTGTCCCTTTTTGACACGCTCGCCATCAGTAAAATTAATTCGTGTGATTTTTTTGCTGATATTAGCGGTCACCTCAATGGATTCATTGGCTCGCAGATTACCTATTGCCTCCAAGGGTGTTTGAACTTGAGTAAAAGCTGCAGGTTGTATGATCACCTCAACCGCCTTATCGCTTTGTGCAAACGTAAGGTTGGTTACTAGCACTAGAGTTAACACTAAACTCGACTTAATGGACCGCATTTCTATCTCCATAGACGAATAAATTCCAAAATCTATTCGCTCTCTAACAAGGACTATCAGAAAAATATGCTTATTTATGGCATATTTTCTGACATCCATTTTTAATTTAACCCAGCTTTACACTATTGATATTTCTTTAAACAATCATTCACTTTAAGCAGGGATTCAGCTCAAAACACTTTGTAGTTTATTTAACCAATATTGAAATCGCTTGTGTAACAAATCCTGCACTTGCGGCTTAATTATTTTTTTCTCCGAAGAAGGCTCCCAAGTTGAAGAACAGCCAGATGTTAAATAGGCTATTCCCTGCAAACTGGCTTCAGGATTTTCAGTCACAACCAATGGTAATTGACATAAATTAGCTAACCTCTGACAAAACTTATCTGATCGACTAAAACCACCGCTCAGCTGTATTTGAGTAAGCCAATTATCTGCATTCATTTTCTGCAAATTCACCAATAACAAAAACATAATCGATTCCAACCAAGCGGCAACTTGCTGTATCGGCGATAGTTCGTTTGAAAATCGCGATTCAATATCCGTTCGCCAAAAAGGAGCGCCTAAACCACCCTGTGTATTAATAAAAAAATCATCTGTACCTAGCGGCTGCAGCAGTGCCTGATCTATTAGTTCTGGCGTTATTTTCAAACCCGTCACCTGTTCAATATAAGGAATCGCCGCTGCTGCACCATTTACTGTAGCTTCCCATGCAAATAGATCACTTTGATGGTCTTCACTTATCCATAAGGGACTCACCAATACGCCTTCAGGTGGTTTTTTGTCTTGATGAATACGCTGAATAAACGCACCCGTACCGATATTGATATAGGCCGCTTGTTTATCAGGCATACCAAGAGCAAATAGTGAAGCGCCTTGATCACGCGCGCAAACACGAAAATCAATTGAATGATTAGCTAGTTTCAGTTTTCCAAAATTATCTTGATGGAATAAACATTGCGGCAAAAGTGTTTGAGGAATTGCGAATAGATCCAATAAAGTTTTATCCCAGTTTGCGGTTTGCATATTCCATAAGAGTGTTCGCTGCGCGTGACCTGGATCAACTTGATTTTTGTACCCGGCCAAATGCCACAATATAAAACTGACTATAGGACCTATAGATAACTGATTTTTGCCTCTGGCATCTTGCACTTCAGAACTCTGATCTAAACACCATCGAATTTTACTGGCACCGTAATGCGGGGAAATGCGCAAACCGGTAATTTTTTGTATTTCTTCTTGGGAAATATTCAGCTGCTGTAAATAGTCCTTTGCACGAGTATCTTGCCAGCTTAATACCGGCGTTAAGGCTTCACCCGTTTTATTGTTCCAACATAAAAGAGAAGAGCCCTGCCCTGAAAATCCTGCTGATTTAATGCGTTTAACATCAACTCCCAGCTGCTCCACAATTTTATTAAAACTCGATGTCATACCATCCAGAATTTCGTGTGGGTTTTGTTCAATATGCTGTTGGTGATTTTCAATATTAATAATCTGCGTTGCGCAGAGAGAGGAATCCAAACAAATCATTTTGCCAGTTCGATCAAACACCGCGACACGCGTGCTTTGTCCACCTTGATCAATTACTAAAAACAAATCGTTCATTGTTTATATTCTCAACCACCGCGTCGAAAAAAAAGCGGCCTCAGCCGCTTCTTCTTATTTGTTCATTCATTGGGCTTCGGGGCGAAACTACTAAAGGGAAAGGGCGTAACTTTGTCACTACCGGATTTCACCTCACTAATTTTTACCGTGCCTTCTTTTTCCACTTCATCAATACGAATAATTGCGTGCATAGGAATATACGATCGCTTAACGCCAGCAAATTCGTTTTTTAACTTTTCTTCAGCAGGGTCAACCAGTAATTGACTGCGCTCACCAAAAACAAATTCTTCAATTTCGATAAAACCGTACATTTCACTTTGGTAAATTGCAGTACAAAAAACTTCATATACCTGACTTTGGTTAAGAAAAATGACTTTATAAACAGGTTTGGATGCCATAACACTCTCTTGATTTAATCTGACTCAGGAAGCTCTTCATACTTCCCGAAAAACGGGTGCAGGATACCATAAAGTCATCTTCTATGGCCTTAAAACCCTATTCGGTTGCGACTTGTGAGGCAACTTTATTGCCGGGACTTCGCAGTAGCAGCAATAGAGGTAATGCAGCAATAGTTACCCACATCATCAACCGAAAGTCCTGTAAGTAGGCAAGAATCGCTGACTGCCGCTGTACTTCGGCATTGATCGCCATTAATCCTTGTGTGGTATTGATATCCCAATAACCTGACTGCCCTACTTTGGCTAAGGCTTGGTTGTAGGGACTAATATAATCGGCAAAAGCTGCATGGTTTTTCTGGATATTTTGTTGCAGGTTTGCCATCACCACAGAAATACCAATGCTGCTTCCAATATTGCGTGTCAGACTGAACAGTGCAGTACCTTCATTTCGACGATGCAACTCCAAACTGGCAAAAGCAATAGTGGATAGAGGAACAAAAATAAATCCCAAACCTATGCCTTGCACGACACTAGTGCGAACAATATCCCAGGCTGAAATACTGGTGGTAAATTGAGTCATATCCCACAACGAAATTATGGTTAACATCAGACCAAAAAACACTTGCTTGCGTGGATCAACTTTGCCAGAAATTTTACCGACAACCATCATCGAAAACATGACTCCCATTCCTCTTGGTGCCATGACCAAACCAACATCGACGACTGGATAACCCATAAGATTTTGCAAAAAAGGAGGCAGTAGCGCCATAGTCGCCAATAGAATAATTCCAACCACAAACATAAAAATCAGACCGATAGAAAAATTGCGATCTTTAAAAATGACAGGTTCAATGAAGGGTTGACGGTGCGTAAAAATATGGGTGATAAACCAGTAAAATCCTAACGATAATAAAATAAGTTCTGCAATAATTTCTGAACTATGAAACCAGTTTTGACTTTCACCGCGATCCAACATCATTTGCAAGGCACCTATGCCCAAACTTAAAAAGGCAAATCCCATTAAATCAAAGTGACGTGCTTTATTAATTAGTGTTTCTTTTACCGATCCCATTACACCTAAAAATGCTAATAATCCTAGAGGTGCATTAATATAAAAAACCCAACGCCATGTGTAGTGCTCTGTTAATAATCCACCGAGAGTTGGCCCGAGAATTGGGCCCAAGACCACACCCATACCCCACACCGCCATAGCCTGACTGTGTTTTTCTTTGGGATAGGTATCCAACAAAATCGATTGCGAAAGTGGCACTAAGGCTGCGCCGAATATGCCCTGTAATAATCGCGCGATAACCACTTGGGGTAAATTTTGAGCCGCGCCACACAGCATTGACGTAATAGTGAAACCGGCAATTGACCAAAGCATTAAACGCTTGCGACCAAAACGATCAGACAAAAATCCGGTTAACGGCAGAAATATTGCTGCAGCGACAATATACGACGTCAGCACCCAGGAAATTTGATCCTGAGTGGCTGACATACTGCCTTGCATATGAGGCAAAGCAACATTAGCGATAGTGGTATCCAAGGCTTGAATAATCGTCGCCAACATTACTGATACAGTTATCAAACCTTTATTAGGTTGAGCTTCAGGAATGCTTGAATTGACTTGGGTCAGTTGAGACATAAATTCTTACCTAGAAACTAAGCCCAAGCAGTGATCGTCTATATCCTGTTTCTATCTTGATTCCAGTACTTAAACCCGCTTGTAGTGCTGGTGCATTTTCATTGGGTTTGATACTGATACGCACAGGTACGCGCTGCGCGATCTTCACCCAATTTCCCGTGGCATTTTGTGCAGGGATAACTGAAAACTCCGCGCCCGTTGCTGGACTAATACTTTGTACTTCTCCTTCCCAAATAACATCCGGATAAGTATCAACTTTTACTCTCACTTTTTGACCTACTCGAACATGAGTCAAATCAGTTTCAATAAAATTGGCTTCTACCCAAAGATTATCGGTAGAGACCAATGACATCACCACGCCACCCAAACTCAAAAATTCACCTACCTCGGGTGGCTTTGTCACAATGCCATCTTTGGGCGCAGTAATTCGGGTGTAACCTAAATTAAGTTGTGCCTGTTCAACTTCTGTTTTGGCAGCAAGATAGGAAGGATGTTGCTCAATAGGTGCATTAACATTACCACCCAAAGATTCTGCAATACGATCAAGATCGCGCTCTAAAGTGATGAGCTGCTGATCGGCAATTTGTCTGGTGTGAGTCACTTCATCAAAACTGGCTTTAGCAACCAACTTCTGTGCCGCAAGATTTGCCTGTCGCGCCTCTTCCTTCAATGCATAATCACGATTCGCTTGTGCAAGAGCCAACTCTGATTGCTTTTCACCATAGCTGGCTTTTAGCACTGCAAGATTAGTTCGCACTTCTCCCAGTTTCGCTTCAGCTTTTGCCAAAGCAACTTCATAAGGTTTTTTATCGAGAACCAGCAGCAATTGTCCTTCTTTTACTCTTTCATTTTCTGCAACCAAACGCTCAACTACCATACCCGCAACACGAGGCCGAATACTGAGTACGTCCGCTTTGGTATAGGCATTTTCTGTCGTCGCAAAACGTCCTCCCAATAAATAAACAACTAAACCCAGCACTGCCGCAATTCCTGGAATGACCAACAATAAAATCCTGCGACGGGACGCATTTTTACCGCTCATTTTTCATTTACCTCATTTGAAATCTGATTATCGGGAACTTCTTTACTCATCAAGGTTAAATTTTCTCGCAACTGATTAAGCCCATAAAACAACGCGTTTTTCTGTTCTTCTGTAAAACCGGACAAAGCTTTGCCCTGAAACTCACGAGACGCCTCATTAATTAATTTGACTACAGGTGCTGCTGCTGGAGTGAGATATAACTGAAAAGCACGGCGATCTGATGGATCGGGTCTGCGTTCAATTAATTTGGTTTCTGCAAGTTGATCCAACAAACGCGCCAGACTAATGGGTTGAATCTCCATGAAATCAGCCAGATCGACCTGACGAATTCCCGGCCAACGAAAAATCCCCAGTAACGCACGCGCCTGAGCAAGCGTTAACTGATATTTTTCGAAGGAGCGAGCAGCTATACGACGAATCAATCTAAGGTTATCGGATAACAGAAAGCCTAGGCTTTCTTGCTCGGGAATAAGAATTGGAAGCGCTGCGGGATCGGAGACTTTGGAATCGGAAGAAATCATATACTCGCCTTATAAAAAGTTAGGCATATAATATACATAGCTTACTAAATTGCAAAAGAAGTATTTGTTCTTGAACCCAAAGCAAACAAACTCCCTGGTTATATCCTCGTAGGCCATCACTATTATTTACCGTATACTTTGCGCCTATTTTAGCTATCCCAGTCAATCGCCTTATGAACTTCGCTTCCCTCGGTCTTGCGCCAGAATTACTTCACGCCCTTAAAGTTATGGAATTTAAAACGCTGACGCCTGTTCAGGAACAAGCCATTCCCGCTGCTCGTCGAGGTATTGATCTCTTAACTACGGCACAAACCGGTACAGGCAAAACCGCTGCCTATTGCTTACCAATACTCCAACAAATGCTGGAAAAACCTAAAAGCGCAGGTGGCGGTTTTGTTCGAGCACTGATTCTGGCACCGACTCGCGAACTGGTAGAGCAAATCGCCAATGCCATGCAAAATTTTGCGCAGTTCACGCCTCTAAAAATTGCTAGTGTGTATGGTGGCGTAAAAGTCACCAGCCAAGGCGCTAAGTTGCGCGCTGGTGTCGATATTCTGGTCGCCACTCCTGGTCGATTGAAAGAACATATTGAGCTGGAAAATCTGAACCTTGCAAAAGTTGAGTTCGCTGTATTAGATGAAGCAGACCGTATGTTGGATATGGGTTTCGTCACCGATATGCATGAAATTCTGACCAGCATTACTCGTCCACATCAAACCTTGTTTTTTTCAGCGACCAGCTCACCTTTGATCACCAACCTGTCCAAACAGGCAATGAATCGTCCCACTTTAATTACTGTCAGCAAACGCAATTCTGTTGCTGAAACGGTTGACCATCTTTTATATCCCGTCGATTCAACACGCAAATACGAATTGTTTGTACATTTGCTGCGCACTAAAAACTGGTATCAAGTCATGGTATTCAGCAGTACACGTGAAGAAGCCGAAAATTTATTCAAGGCATTAAAAGATGACAAAGTTGATGCTGCGGTTATTCACAGCGAAAAAACCCAAGGCTCTCGACGACGCGCACTGCAAGAATTTAAAGATGGAAAATTACAAGTTTTAGTTGCCACCGAAGTCGCTGCACGCGGATTGGATATTCAAGGATTGGATTTCGTCGTCAATCTCGACCTACCCTTCTATACCGAAGACTATGTTCATCGTGTAGGACGAACTGGCCGCGCCGGTAAAAAAGGCACCGCCATTTCATTAGTAACACCAGCTGAAGAACACAAAATTTCGTTAATCGAAGAAGTGATCGGCACTAAAATAAAACGCGAAAAAATAAAAGGCTTTGACGTAACCGAACCTATAGTTAAAATCATCAGAAAACCTAAAAGTGGCTTATTAAAAGCGGGAACAGCGAAACCAAAAAGCCAATCGAAAACGGTAGGTAAAACTAAAACAACTGGTTCTTCAAAAACAAACAGCATTTCAAAAACATCAAGTCGAGCAAAACCAGCTTCTACGAAAACAGATAGAACCAAGAGTAAATCTGCTGGAAAAATGAGTAGCGGCAAACCGGCAAATAAACCAAAAAAATCACCGACGGCCAAGACACGCTGATAGGTTAATTGCAGGAAATAAAAAGCCGCTGATAAAAATCATCAGCGGCTTTTTAATATCAGGAGGGTCAATCACTCCCCTAAATCGTCATCTTCCTCATCTAACGATTCATGATCTTGCGCAAGACGTCCGCGTGGTTTTTTAACGCCGGGTTTTGCCAGAATTTCAACATAAAAACTTTCTCCGCCTTCAGCTTTTACTTGATCCATTTTGGCGATAATTTCACTGAGTCTTACTTCTGTTGCGGCAGCTTCAGTCACACCAAACTTGCAATCAAACAGCCAAAAATCTGCACCTGTGGGCAGAGTTTTACGGCGCTCTCTTTTTACATATTTGCGAACTTCATGTTTGGTTTTTTCCAACACACGATCTGGATGCTTGTCTTGAATATTCAGTCTGAATGTCTTTTTCATGGATGGCCTGATGATTGAGAAACTTGAATGCGCGCATCTTACAGGAATCTTATGCGTAAAAGGATGATTCCCAAGCCCTAACCGCCTATAATGCGCGCCTGTTTTTCCTTGTGTATTTTTCAATCAGGTAAGTAGCATGTCTGCCACTGAAACCCCAGTTAAAAAGCTCTATATCAAAACCCATGGTTGCCAGATGAATGAATATGATTCATCTCGTATGCGTGACTTATTGGGTGAATCTCACCAAATGGTCACAACCGAAAACCCTGAAGATGCCGACGTAATCCTGGTCAATACCTGCTCGATCCGCGAAAAAGCGCAAGAGAAGCTTTTTCACGAACTGGGTCGCTGGAAGAAATTGAAGAAGAAAAATCCTGATTTGATTATTGGTGTTGGCGGTTGCGTTGCCAGCCAGGAAGGAGCGGCTATTGCCCAACGTGCGCCCTATGTGGATTTAATTTTTGGCCCACAAACTCTGCATCGCCTGCCCGAAATGATGCAAACGCAGAAAAATAATGGTGTGGTAGTGGTTGATATCAGCTTTCCCGAAATAGAAAAGTTCGATCGATTGCCACAACCCGATAGCGATGGTGTCAGTGCACTGGTTTCCATTATTGAAGGCTGTTCCAAATACTGTACTTTTTGTGTGGTGCCTTACACTCGCGGCGAAGAAGTTAGCCGTCCAGCGTCAGACGTTCTCGCCGAAATTCTTCATTTGGCAAAACAAGGTGTACGCGAAGTTAATTTGCTGGGACAAAACGTTAACGCTTATCGTGGCGAAATGACCGATGGTAGTATTATTGATCTTGCCGAACTCATCACCTATGTCGCTGCTATTGATGGCATAGATCGCATTCGTTTTACGACGTCACATCCCGTTGAATTCACTGATGCGTTGATTGATGTCTACAACCATGTTCCCGAATTAGTTAGCCATTTACATTTGCCTGTGCAAAGCGGATCAGATCGTATTTTAATGGCGATGAAACGTGGCCACACAGTTTTGGAATACAAATCCAAATTACGTCAATTGAAAAAAATTCGTCCAAATATTAGTTTCTCATCTGATTTTATTATTGGCTTTCCAGGTGAAACCGAAGCTGATTTTGAAGCGACCATGAAACTGATTCACGATATGGATTTTGATACCTCTTACAGCTTTGTTTACAGTGCACGCCCAGGTACGCCGGCGGCAGATTTACCCGATGACACAGATGAAGAAGTTAAAAAACTTCGCCTGAAAATTTTGCAAGATCGCATCACTCAACAAGCCCAGGCTATTAGTCGTCGCATGGTCGGCAATACTGAACGCATATTGGTAACCGGCTATTCCAAAAAAGATCCTGGCCAACTTTGTGGCCGCAGCGAAAACAATCGCGTCGTTAACTTCCGCTGTGACAATGCTGATTTAATCGGAAAATTTGCTGACATATTAATTGAAGAAGGCCTAACCAATTCATTACGTGGCACTTTGATTAAATCCGAATTGGATGTTGATTGGGTTAAGTAACTGAATGACGTTGGTATTTTTTGAATGGAGAATACTGACAATATCTGACATATACCAACCCTATTATCGTTACTCAACTTCCTAAGGAGCAGTAACATGCTAGATAAACCGGCAGGTCATATTTTTCCGTCAGATGCGATTGCATCCGTTTCACCAAAACAAAGACTTCATTTAATTCTTTTAGGTGTAGAAAGCGTCAGCAAATCTGCTGCATTCTACGAAGCACTTGGCTGGCAAAAATCACCAACTAGCAATGAAGGATTTGTAAAATTTGATTTAGGTGGTTATGCGCTTTCATTAATTTCACGAGAAGATTTTGCAAAAGATGCTTTAGCACCTAACGCAAAAGGTTCAGGATTTTCAGGTATTGGATTAATTTATCTGGCGAAAACCTCAGAAGAAGTTCCACGTATTCTTGCAAAAGCTGTTGAAGCCGGTGGAAAGTTGATAAAACCGGCAACCCGTACTCACTGGGGAATTGCCGGTTACTTTACTGATCCTGATGGCCACTTATTTGAAGTTGATTTTGAAGAAGCTTGGGTATTTGACCAAGAACATAAATTAATAGTTGATGAAATGAATAACTAGCAAAATTCAGATTCTCGCCTGAAAAAGAAAATTTTCATGCCGAGTCTAATAATAATTATCAAGCGAAGTAAAGAATTGTCTTTTGCAAGTTAGCAAGGAAGCTATTGACACACAGCTGGATTAGACTCGTCCGCTCCTAATAACAATACATAAGGCGCGCGGCAAATGAAAAGACTCTTCTATTTTTTTGTTTTACTCTTTATCTTTTCGATCACATTTTCTCGAGCAGAAAGTCTTGGACAGTTTATTTCCCATCAGGATATTGGCTCAGTAAAAACTCAGGGCGCAACAGTTTACTTCCCCAAGAACCAAACTTACAAAATGAGTGCTTCTGGCACTAACATGTGGGGCGATCACGATGAGTTTCAATACGCCTACACTCAACTGGAAGGTGATTTTATCTTACGCGCGAATGTTAAATTCGAAGGCCAAGGTGTAGACCCACATCGGAAAATGGGATGGAATATTCGTCAATCTTTAGAAAGTAATTCACCGCATATACACGCAACAGTTCACGGTGACGGACTCACCTCTTTGCAATTTCGCGCTACGCCAGGTGGAGAAACGGAACAACATCTCTTGCAAGTGAAGGCACCTGATGTAATTCAACTCGAACGTCGCGGTGATATCTACGTTATGAGTGCAGCCAAAATGGGAGAGACATTTCAAGTTACTTCAGTAACCCAAGCCAATATGGGCGATAAATTGTTTGTTGGTCTGAGCCTGTGCGCTCATAACCCGAACGTTGTAGAGACTGCACTGTTTTCCAATGTGAGAATTGTCAAACCAGCAGCAAAAGATTTTCGCCCTTATAAAGATTACATTGGCAGCTATCTTGAAATACTTGATATGACGACCAAACAATCACAGATTGTTTTTTCTTCACCTGATTCTATTCAAGCTCCAAATTGGATTACCAATGGAAAAACTTTAATCTACAACTCGAAAGGATCGCTTTACAATTTTGATATAGCAACAGGAAAAAATTCTGTACTTGAAACCGGTTTCGCGAATGCCAACAACAATGACCACGTACTATCATGGGATGGAAAACAAATTGGTATTAGTCACCATGTCAGCCAAGATAGTAACCGATCCACCATCTATGTCTTGCCCATTAAAGGTTCAAAAAAACCGACACAAATTTCAGCTACTGGTGTTGGCCCTTCATATCTTCACGGTTTTTCTCCAGACAATAAAACACTTGTATTTACTGGCGGACGGGAGAATATATACAACATATACACAATTGATATTAAAAAGAAAAAAGAAAAACAACTGACGCACCAACTAACATTAGATGATGGTGCAGAATATTCGCCGGATGGAAAGAAAATTTATTTCAATTCTAACCGCACAGGTTTAATGCAACTCTGGCGAATGGATGCGGATGGAAAAAATCAGGAACAATTAACTTTCGATACCTACAACAATTGGTTCCCGCATATTTCGCCTGACGGCAAAAAAATAGTGTTTCTGACCTATCACGACGGCATTGATCCAAACGATCACCCGTTCTATCGTCAGGTGTATTTGCGCGAAATGCCAATAGATGGAGGTGAGCCAGAAGTAATTGCTTATGTATATGGTGGGCAAGGTACTATTAATGTTCCAAGCTGGTCGCCTGACGGCAGCAAAATTGCATTTGTGAGTAACAGTAAACTATAAATCGTCATGCTGATTATGGTCGAGGTAATTATTCTAGTTACATCGACTTTAATTACTCAACTACTTGATTAAAAATCACTTCTCTTGCTTTACGCCACTCGCCCATAAATTTTTTAAATTCAGGTATTGAATAAGATTCACCTTGCTCCAAACCGGATGTACTTTTTGATAACAATAAATCTCCCTTTGGGGCCAGTATTAAAAGATGGGGATAGCCAGGTATTTTTCCAAATTGACTTAGAAATGATTCGTTCATATTTTCTTCACTGGCATTCACTTTCATCAAGACAAAAATATCTGTTAGCTCTTTATAGTGAGATTCATCTTGGTGCAAAAACTTATCCAACCTGTGACACCAAATGCACCAATCACCCCCAATTTCAATCAGCACTAGTTTTTGTGATTCATTAGCATCAGCTAATGCCTGTTTTAAATCCTGCGCTGCGTCTCGCGCAGGATCGTATTTAACTGCATAGTCAGGAATATCCAACGCAAGAACATTGTAAGAAAACAAAAGACCTAATAAAAAACCAAGACTACGCATACAATTTTCCTGAAATAATAAAATGAGCTTATTTCTGATCCGGCTTTACATTGCCACAATCGCTGGATAACCAGGTTCCTTCCAGGATGATTTCAATCTTATGAGCTTTGCCACTAACTGATTGCGTTGAAACACCCGTTCCAATGTAGTGTTTGGGCGAGTCAAAAACTATATCCATTTCATGCTGACTAGCATTTTCACCTGTACAAACCTGCGTAGAATGAAGTTTATTTTTACTAACTTGAGTTAAAGTTGATTTGCAGTTCTCACCCTCTTCCGCATCCAAAAAGTCTTTCGGATCAAACTCAGTGTCAACAATACATTGCTGACTTTTTGTACCTTGACTGAGAACTTTCTCTACCTGAGAGCCAAGCTCAGATGTATCTATGTTCATACCTGACTGGGCCATCATAGCTTCCATCTGCTTACGTTGCTCAGCCGGCATATTGGCAAGTTGTTTCTTCATTTCTTCCATGGCTTTTTTCATTTGTTCAGTTTGCATGGCTTTGATTTCGTTCGCACCATCACCTTTAATTTTAAAACTGTTTTCCCACAGACCTGTTTTCAGGTCCAATTTGATGGTCTCTGCGTTTACATTAAAACAAAAACATAACAATCCAATTAAAGTTAAAATTCGCATATTCATTCTCTCCGTATTTAGTTAAGAAACCGACTTTCTATTTAATCGCTTTATTGAAATGTCTTACTAATCAATTTAATTTGTTTTGGCGAAATAACGTTCAATCTCATTCCATTCAACCTCTACAAAACCTGTATAATTTGACCAGCCCTCCAGAGCTCTGTTCATTTCAAAAGAATCTATTTGATCTAGAGGATCTCCTGAAAACTCAATTTTCACATTGAATTTTGCTATAGGAAGCTGAACAAGCTGTATATTTCTCTTAAGTTGAAAATCCCTTTCGAACAATGCATATTGAGGATCTTCTCTTAAATCATGACTAATAGCAAAAACTCTATTTTCGGAGATTAGTAGAAAATAGATAATCCGTTGTTGCAACCTCGACACAAATTGTTTTACTGCCAATATATCGTACTGCCACTGATTTACAGTTGCTGACCTAACTTCGCTTAATAAGTCGTTGTATTCCTGATTGAATTCTTGAAACCACTGAAGACAACTGTAGACTGCATATACCCCGCAAATTGATATTAATAAAATAAATACTGGTTTTTGATATTGACTGGTAAACCCGACTGAATGATCGGAAAAAAATGAATATAACCAAGCCAAGCCTATCCAAAACATCACGCTAAAAAACAAAGATGCAGAAAAACCAATCACCAGCTTATTCAAACATCCTGTGAACTTTATAAAAGAAGAATAAGAGCGGCTGAAAACTCCAAGAATATAAGCCTTTTCTTCTGGTGTAATTTGTCTTTCTATCATCTGCATGTTCCTTATGAAAGGCTAGCTAATATACTCTTGGCTCTATTTCCAGTTCAACGTCAAATTTTTCAACAACCGAGTTTCGTATTGCACTAGCCAGATCCAATACTTGTTTACCCGACAATTTATTCGGGTTTGTCAAAACCAATGCTTGCTGATCGTGAACAAATACGCCATTCCATTCTCTACCTTTCCAGCCCGCCTGATCAATCAACCAGGCTGCAGGCAATTTCATTTCCGATTCATTGTAGGTATAAGCTGGTAGCTTTGGATGTAGAGCTATTAACTTTTGATAATGTGCTACCGACACAATGGGGTTTTTAAAAAAGCTACCAACATTGGGAATCTCGTTTGGATCAGGTAATTTTAATTGACGAATATTAACTACTGCTGAACTAACATCGTCAGGCGTAAGGCTTTCAATTGATGCTTCTGAAAAATAATCCGCTAGTGCCGGATAAGTCACGTTCACACTGCCAATCTTACTGAGACAAAATGTAACTGCCGTAATCACAAACTGATCTTTTAATTCATTTTTAAAAATACTGTCTCTATAAGCAAATTTACAGCTTTCATTAGTAAACAAGACTTCAAGGCCATTACCTATTTCAATAGTTGTCACTTCGGCAATTAAATGCTTTACTTCGACACCGTAAGCTCCAATATTTTGTATGGGTGCAGCACCAACACTCCCAGGAATTAATGATAAATTTTCCAGTCCGTAATATGCATTATCCAAACAATATTCAACTGTTTGATGCCAATTTTCACCGGCCGCAAACCTCACCCAAACCTGTTCGTCTGTTTCCTCAATAACTTCAATTCCCAATAGTTTTAAATGAATAACCAGGCCGTAAAAATTATTTTCAAAAACAATATTGCTACCGCCGCCTAGTAACAGAATAGGTAGCTCACGCTCCCGAGCAAATACTAGCGCCTCTTTAATTTCATTTTGATTGCTAACGCTCACGTAATATTCGGCTGTTGCAGGAACGGCAAGCGTGTTGAGTTTTTGTAAGGAAAATTGTGGTAAAAATAGAAGCACAGTGCTATCCCATGACTTTTTTCATTAAGTTTTGAGTTGCTTGTTCAACCAAGTTCAACACATGCTCAAAATCATCTGCGTCACCATGATAAGGATCTGGCACTTCTTTCAAGCCTGTCTCCGAAGCAAAGTCCATTAGTAGTCCCAAATGCCCAATAAAGTGGTCCGGTTTCATTTTTTGTAAATTTTCCAGATTGGATTTATCCATTGCCAAAATATAATCAAACTCATCAAAATCATTTGCATGAACCAAACGTGCTCGAAGAACCGATAAATCATATCCACGTTTAGCTGCCGCCTTTATAGTGCGGGCATCAGGTGCGCGACCAATATGCCAATCGCCTGTTCCGGCTGAATCCACTAATATTTTTTGCTCCATCCCAGCATCACTTACCAACTTCCGCATAATTCCATCAGCAGTAGGCGACCGACAAATATTACCCAAACAAACAAATAGTATTTTTTTCATAAATATTTCTTTTAAAAGTTTTCACTTACTCCCTCAAAACCCTGCACCCCCTCCTAGCCTCCCCCTCCACAAGGGGGAGGAATTTAATCCCCTCCCCTAACGAAGGGGAGGGTTAGGGTGGGGTTTGTTTTTACTCTAAAACTCTTCTAACCCTAATCAAATCTTCCTCAGTATCCACACCACCAGGAACTGTCATGCAGGATTCTTCAATATGAATGGCGTGTCCGTTCGCTAATACGCGCAGCTGCTCCAGAGATTCAATTTTTTCTAACTCAGCTTGCGGCCAGGTAATGAATTCATTTAACAGTGACACACGATAGGCATAAATTCCGATATGACGCTGCGCAGGAAAGCTTTCTGGCAAAGTAGCTTGGTCAGCTTTGGCAAAATGATCACGCGGCCAGGGAATCGGCGCCCGACTGAAATACATTGCTTTACCTTGTTGATCTTTTACTACTTTTACAATATTGGAATTTCGAAAATCATCTAAGGAATGTAATGGCTCACTTAAGGTCGCCATACTGGCGAAGCTATTATCCTGAATATTTTTGGCAACTTGATTGATAACTTGTGGTGGAATTAGCGGCTCATCGCCTTGCACATTGACTATTATATCGTCTGCATGTAAGTTCAATTTTTTCGCAACTTCTTGTAGACGATCAGTACCTGAGTTATGCGCAGTTGACGTCATACAAACATTCGCACCAAAAGCTTTTGCAGCTGTTTCTATGCGCTCATCATCAGTAGCGATTATCACTTTTACAGCGTCACTCATTTGTGCTCGCTCGTAAACATGTTGGATCATGGTTTTACCTGCAATTATTTTTAAAGGTTTTGCAGGTAAGCGCGTAGAAGCGTAACGCGCTGGAATTACAACATAAAATGTCATTTTACATTATTACCTTCGAGGTTAATTTTTGTAGGTAGATTCACTTTTTGAATACTAATTGCACTCACTTTATCCATAAATTCTTGCCAAAATTTTTCGTCTAATTCAGCTTCCACTGCCAAATAATACCAATTATCGCGAGCAAAACCCTGACACTTCACTGCATCTTTTTCCGTCATCAGAATCGGATGATTTTCAGCGAACTCGAAATCCTTTTCACAGTAGTTATGATGATCAGGAAAATCATGCCCAATAAAATCGATGTTCAATTGGTTTAACGAGTCATAGAATCGTTGCGGATTACCGATACCTGCAACCGCATGAAATATTGATTTTTCAATTTGATTTAAAGGAATAATTTGGTTTGTCTTAATATTTACCCAATGTCGCGGGACTATAGTCATGCTATGAAAATTTTCTATCGGTGCATTGGCGGATGGATTATTCACCACCACCATATCAACGCTTGAAAGACGAGAAACAGATTCGCGTAATGGTCCAAGGGGTAATCGCCAAGCATTTCCAAACCAACGCTGCCCATCAATCACGGCAATCTCAAGATGTCGCCCTAATTTATAATCCTGCAACCCATCATCACTCAACACAGTAGTAACTTGGTGCTCGCGAAGTAAATTAATCGATTCAAATCTATTTGGACCAATTGCAATGGGGCAGCGAGTTTGATTGTAAATACTCAGTGGTTCGTCACCTGCTTCTTGCGCTGATGAACTTTTTGTTACCAAGTGAGGGTAGGACGCAGCGCTGCCTCCATAACCTCTACTTACAACACCAGGTGCAAAGTCTTCTTGTTGTAATTTTTTGACAAGCGCAACTAACAGAGGTGTTTTACCTGTTCCACCCACCGAAATATTACCAACGATAATGACCGGCGTTGCTGGTATGCGTTGCTTAAATTTGGTTAGCCACCATCGACGCCAACCGCTTAATAAAACAAAAATCCAATTTAATGGTAGCAACAGAAATACCCAACGGCTGTTGCCATACCAATTGCGAATGAAAAATGATTCAACAGAATTATTTTTCATTTTCCGGATCGGGTAAGCGAGTAGTCATTCGCAAATTGACAAAGCCCAATTGTCCAGCAGCATCCATTGCTTGCACAACATACTGGTGCCTGGTTTTAGCGTCAGCGGTAATAATCAGTGGCAATTTGAGATTGCCGTTCGCAGTTTTTTCCAAAGCAGTTTTTAAGGTTTCAGTCCTGCTATTGACCAATGAGCGACCATTAACGGCATAGCTGCCATCTACCGCAATCAGAATTTCAATATGTTCTGGTACGTCACTACTGGGTTCGCCAACGGCTTGTGGCAAATCTATTTTTAAATGAGTTTCTTTAGTAAATGAAGTGGACACCATAAAAAATATCAACAGCAAAAACACCACATCAATTAAGGGTGTTAAATTAACTTCATCGTTATTTGTCGATTGTCGACGAAACTTCATCGCAATCTCCTTAATGCTTTACGTCAACGCGACGTTCAGTATGTAAGGCATCAACTAATTTGATCGATTCCTCTTCAAGAGTTACCACAATTGAATCGATTCGGCGTTGAAAAAAACGATGGCTAATCGTTGCAGGAATAGCAACAATTAGTCCAGCAGCTGTGGTCACTAAAGCAACTGAAATGCCGCCCGCTAATGCACCTGTATTACCAGAACCCTGAATCATAATTGCATTAAAAGTTTGGATCATACCGAACACCGTTCCCAACAACCCCAGAAGCGGAGCAATATTGGAAATAGTACCTAATAAACTAATATATTTTTCCAGATCATGAATAACCTGATTAGCTGCTTCCTGAATAGAATCTTTCATCACTTCACGACCTTGTTTGGAATTACTCAAGCCCGCTGCCAATATGCTACCCAACGGGGAGGATTGTTTTAATTCACGCAATTTTGCAGCGTCCATTTGATTATTCTTCAACCAACTCCAAACTTGCGCAAGCAGTGTTCGCGGTGCAATTTTATTTGAATTTAAAGTCCAATATCGCTCGATGCTAACGCCTACAACAATTAAAGAACAAAGTAGAATTGGCACCATCAACCAACCGCCAGAAATAATAATTGCAATCACGCCTTGATCCTCTTGATACATTACAAAAAATCGATCACTTATCAGACAGACAAGCTTAATTAAATGCCGCCATTGTAGGGCGACTTATTTTCCTGCACAACGCAAGATTCTTTAACTGCGGACTATTCGTCAATGCTGTCGTCAAACCAGTATCGTCTAAAAGACCGACGATAAACCACCACTGGTAATGAAATACCCTTTTCCCAAGTGAATTCAATTGCTCCATCTGTTGCAGTGTTGAATTCATGGCTACCAATTGCTTGAAAACGCGATCTTACACTGGGATGTGGATGACCATAACGATTTTGGTATCCCGCTGAATAAACTACCTGCTCAGGCGCCAGATAATTCACCCACTCAGAGGTGGAGGATGTCGAGCTGCCGTGATGTCCAGCCACTAACAATTGAATATCCCGAGATAAGGCACCTCTAGTTAATAATTGCGTTTCAACCTCTTTTTCCAAATCACCCGGCAATATCACCTGATGGCCGTTATATTCAACAACTAACAAACATGAATAATTATTAGCACTGGCTTTGGTTCGTAGCGGCCAATGAATAAATCGGAAATTAACATTTCCCCAAACCCATGGATCAGCCTTATGACACAATTCAACTGATTCTGCTTTCAGATAAAGCTGCCGTTGTACTTCAGTAGGTTTAAACAAGGGCAGGTACTGTCCCAAGTACAACTGACGCACCTCGATACTATTTAATAAACCGCCCAGACCGCCCGCATGATCCTGATCATTATGACTAATAACTAACTTATCCAGTCTGCTGATGCCTTGTGACCGCAGATAAGGCGCAACAATTCCGCTGCCTGCATCAAAATTATCGGAGAAGGCGGCTCCCGTATCATACACCAGTGTTTTATCTCCAACCGTGACCACCACAGCTGTGCCCTGCCCTACGTCTAACACTAGCAAACGTAAATCCGGTTGATCAGGTTTTGGGTAAAGTTGATTGATTAACAATGCTCCCACTAGAGTTGCGATACTTAATACGCGAGGAAAAAAACCAGATGGCAATAAAATTAATAATGCACAAAACCCGACCAAACAACTCATCGTAGGACTTAAGGCAATAAGCGGATTCAAATTGCCTGGAGACAGATTCAATAAATAGTCCAGAAATTTCAGTAAAAACTCCAACCCCGACTCAGCAAAACTCAATAAAAAGTTACTTAAGCCTGGAATTATATTTTCCAAACTGGCAGCCAATAATAAACAAGGCACCACAAAAAAAGTAACGAGAGGAATTGCCAGCGCATTTGCAATAGGCGCAGTTAACGAAACACTGTGAATGAATATCAGTAAGGGAACCAGTAACCCAATAAACATTACCCACTGCGACTGAATATAAATCCAGATACAATTACAACATTTTTGAAACAGTGAAATCTCATTTTGTTTATTTCTGACTCTGCCTGAAAAAAATAAAATTAGCAAAGACACTGCACCAAAGGATAACCAAAAACCTATATCATAACCTGCAAGTGGATCAATCATCACTACCAAGGTAAGAGCCAAACAGAAAATATTTAGAATCTGAGTTTCTCGTCGCCATAAACAGACCCAATAAAAAACTGACAGCATAATCAATGTACGCACCGTAGGAATATTAAATCCCGCTAGCGCAGAATAAAAACTGGCAATACTAATCGCACCAACAAAAGCAAAATATTGCGCCGGCCAAGAGATTCGAGTGAATTGCAAAAAGCGACCTACTAACAATCCCAGGTAATATCCAAATAATGCGAGAAAACCAACATGCATTCCTGAAATAGCAATCAAATGATTAGTACCCGTTTTTTGCATTGTATTCCAATCGTCTTTTTCTACTTGCGCAGTATCTCCTATTAAAAGCGCAATTAAAATTCCTCGTTGCGCTGAATGACTGTGAGACAAAATCCATTCCTGTAAATGAAATCGTTGTTGGTTAATCCATCGGGAGAGGCTTTTAATCTTTTTAGATTCGAGTTGCTGTGTGTTTCCCTTGAGTACATATCCAGTTGCACCTATACCTTTACGCATTAGCCACACCTGATAATCAAATCCTGCCGGATTTACCATACTGCGTGGACGCTGTAATTTCACCCGCCATTGCCACAAATCGCCAATTTGTACACGAGGCAAAGATTGATATCGGCTCAAATACCAGGATAATTGTATTTTTTGAGGCAGCTGTGATGGCTTGGATCTAGGTAATCGATCACCTACTTTTCTCAATGATTCGACATCAACAATAAAGCGCAGTTGACGCGATTCTTGTCTGGGTAAACCCGTAATATATCCGGTTAATATAAATTCCTGACCAGAATCGGACGACACCAACTGATGCGACATGATCTGATATCCGCAACCCACACCCACTCCCACACCTAAAAATACAGCAAGAACAAATTTCAGATGCGGATAAAATCGAGAAATCAAAAACAAGAGGACGACAAGAAAAAACCAATACAGATTCGGTAAAGACGGAAATAAACTAACCGATAGAACACCAGCAGAAAAGAGTAGAAGTAGCAGTGGCATAATTCATCCTTGAATTAAATTTATGAAGAGCCTATTAAATCATTTGAAAAATTAGGCTTTCTTGGGTAAAAAGTTAATATCCATCCAATAATTTTTTGGATTATTTTGTTCGATCAATACCGTCATAGTTTCCGACTTAATAAATTCTTCCGGATCAAACCAGATATTATCGCTTTCAAATTCATGTAGCTCATTAGTTGCCGGATTCAACCACTGACAAACAATAACATAGGGATTTCTACCGTTGACTGACAGAGATGTATTTAACTCCACGCTCTGAAATTTAGCTTGAATCGGAACACCTTGTAACTGTAAAAAGTCTCGTTTTTTATTTTTAAAATAACCAGCTGCGATTATGCCACCGCCAATTAGAAAGAATACGGAACCCAAAAATCCCAGAATTAATTCACCCAGATGCAACATAAAAAAGCTGTTGATTTTTCCAGCTTGAGGATTATTTTCCTGATATAAAACCTCAACTTCTTCATTTCGATTGTAGGCTGGGGAACTACTTGAAACAGAAGAAACAAATTGATATTCCTGACCATCAGTCGCATGAAATGACACTACAGGAGCGTACATAGTTGAACCATCAGATCTATGAGTTTCAAAATCCACTACAACGCCTTGAGCAGTCAAAGCATGAACGACAAACTCACGGGTGTGCTGATACATAAAAAATGTACCAACCAGCATCACCAGCCCAATAGTCGCAAAACTGTACTTAATAATGGAGAGGGTTTTCATCGAACATTCCTGTATCAAATTATTTTAGGTGATTAGTACCCGGATTTTTCAACTGATGAATCCTGTCATAAATCTTCTATCTGTGCCAGCTAGGATAATTCAAGTTGCAGCTCTTGTTAACAGACATCCTTTTGAATTTTGCTTTTTGATAGTTTTCATCCAGAATTATCGGCATAATGCCAAGCTTTCACTCAGGTCGACTAGTTTCTAATGGCTCGTAAGTTACTCAAGCGGTTTTTTCCAAGCCCTTCGGCTATCAAAAATAATCCCGCCCTACATTTTCTTGGGGACTTGCTGCACGACCCTAATTTATTTCACTTAAATCGACATTCAGTTTCTGTTGCTTTTTTTTGGGGATTAGTAATCGCCATGATTCCTATTCCAGGCCAAATGGCTGTAGCCGCAATGGCAGCCTTATTCTTTCGTTGCAATCTGCCAATTTGTGTTGCACTTGTCTGGGTAACTAACCCGCTAACTATCCCGTTTTTCTTCTATATGGCCTACGAAGTCGGTAAATTTATTTTACAAATAGACACGGACACTGCCGCTAACACTGCCTTGGTCGCCAATATGGATTTTGGTAGTTTTTGGCACTTGATCGTTGAGGGTGAATATCGAGCCGCAATACGTTGGCTTGGCCATGAATTGGGCAATGTCTGGAAACCATTTCTATCTGGTTCCTTGGCACTGGGGTTGGTATTCGGTGGAATTGGATACTTCGGAATGCAGGCTTTTTGGCGCTGGCACACTATAAGAGCATGGAATAAACGTAAATTCAAACGCATTAAGAAAGACCCTCTTCCATAAATGTCTTTGCTGCAAACTGCTATCGAAATATTTTTCTCGTTAAGTCTTCTTCGGTTTTCGTGCAATTTTTGGTGAATGATTAGCTGCACGTAATTTCTTTTCATGTCGATCACGTGCAATTTTTTCATTGCGACTAGGTTCTGCAATACGAGTTAATTTATTACTGTCAAAACCTGCAGTGGAACATAAATCCGCAATTTCTTTTTCAGTTAATTCCAACCATTGACCCACACGCACATGCGAAGGAATAAATATATTGGCATAACGTACGCGTTTTAATCGGCTGACTTTAACCCCTTGTGATTCCCACAAGCGACGCACTTCGCGGTTACGGCCTTCCATCACTACACAATAAAACCAACGATTACGTGATTCTCCTGCACCTTCAACAATATCCGTAAATCTTGCTACGCCATCTTCTAACAGAACACCCTCGCGTAATGTTTGCAGCATTTCATCGTCCACTTGACCTTGAATACGCACAAGATATTCCCGATCGATTACAGAAGATGGGTGCATCAATTTATTTGCCAATTCACCGTCATTAGTGAATAGCAATAAACCGCTGGTATTAAAATCCAGACGTCCGACAGAAATCCAACGCTCACCTTTAATTGCCGGCAAACGGTCATAAACGCTCTGGCGACCTTCGGGATCTGAACGCGAACAAATTTCACCTTCGGGTTTGTTGTATAAAATTACGCGCCGACGAGTGACTTCTGCAGAAATTAGAACACGCTTGCCATCGACAAAAATTTTATCTTTTGCCGTGACTCGATCACCCAACTTGGCGATACGATCATTAATTCGAATTTTTCCAGCCTCAATAACACCTTCTATTTCACGGCGAGATCCAATGCCTGCGCGTGCAAGCACTTTTTGAAGTTTCTCACCAGCGGGAGATGGTATTTGCGAATCATCATCCAACTTTTTCTCAACTTTTGGTGGTCGCCTGTTAGTTACGATTTTTTTAGCACCGAGAGATTTTTTTTCATCTAGTGAGCGTTTGTCATTTGACGGCTTTTTTTCTTTGAATGATTTCTTTTCATCAACTGGTTTTTTGCCGGCAGTCGGTGTAGATTTCTTCGTAACCGCTGGCTTCACAGCCTTGGCGGGTTTTTGAGGTTTGTCTGTAATTTTTTTCACCTAAATTTAAATTGATTAATTTCTACAAAACTTCACCCCCTCCTAACCTCCCCCTTCGCAAGGGGGAGGTTAGGAGGGGGGTGAAATTAATTTTCCCGCGGCTTTTCAGCCTCGACATCTTCTTCAATAATTTCCATTGACTCTTCGACCACAGCTACATCATCAGTAAATGCTTCTTCACCATCAACAAACTCTTCAGTCACAGGTTGTGCTTCCAAATCGGTAATTGAAGGTAAATTCACTTCATCTGGAATCGGTGCATCAGTATCTTTCTCACCCAAGCCTTCTTCCATTAAATTCAAAACTGGATTGATTTCATCCAAATCGCGAATTTCACTTAAGCTTGGTAATTCTTCCAAATTTTTCAGATTAAAATAATCCAAAAATTGACGTGTGGTTGCATAAAGTGATGGTCGCCCCGGGACATCTCTATGTCCAACGACTTTTACCCAATCACGCTCCAGTAAAGTTTTCATGATATGAGAACTCACTGCCACACCACGAATTTCTTCAATATCACCACGAGTGATTGGCTGACGATAAGCAATCAGCGACAAGGTTTCTAATAAAGCGCGTGAATATTTTTGTGGCTTTTCATCCCACAAACGACCAACCCAAGGTGCAAGATCATCACAAACTTGAAAACGCCAGCCCGACGCTACTTCTTTTAATTCAAATCCACGCCCTTGAGTATCCGCCTGAATATCTTCCAAAGCCGCTTGAATTTCCTCTTTGGTTGGCGCAACAAAAGTATCAAATAATTCCAGAATTTTAGCGATAGACATAGGTTGTCCTGCTGCTAAAACTGCACCTTCAACAATGCGCCGCAACATAGGTGCATCAACAGGCTGTTGAGTGGGCAAAGCAACTTCAACACTGTCGTCTATATCCGGCATGTCTATTGGACCAATGTCCTCTGAATCTAAATCTTCAATAATGTCGCTCATATTTCTTGTCTACTGAAAAATTATTGTCTTCGCGTGAGAAATTATTGACTACGCGCTTTCACGTGAATGGGGCCGAAAGATTCACTCTGAACAATTTCAACTAATGATTCTTTGATCAATTCCATCACTGCCAAAAACGTCACTACTACACCTAACCGCCCTTCCTCAATTCTAAACAAGCTGACAAAAGGAACAAAATTCTGATTGGCCAATCTATCCAACACCTGTGCCATACGCTCACGGGTTGATAATTTTTCTTTGGATACGTGATGCGATTCAAACATATCAGCACGACGTAAAACTTCCGAAAGCGCCAACAAAAGCTCTTGCAACTCTACATCCGGCTCAGGACGTATCAAACTACGGTCAGGTGCCTGTGCCGTCGCCACAAAAATATTACGACCAACACGAGGCAAAGCGTCAACATCAGCGGCAGCTTGTTTAAAGCGTTCGTATTCTTGCAGACGTCGAATTAACGATGCACGCGGATCTTCTTCTTCCAACTCTTCTTCACTGGAGCGAGGCAACAACATACGCGATTTGATTTCGGCCAGCATAGCCGCCATCACCAGATACTCTGCAGCTAACTCAAACTGATGCGCCTGCATCAAATCGACATAGGCCATATATTGAGTGGTAATTTGCGATACGTTGATTTCCAGAATATCCAGATTCTGGCGACGAATAAGATAAAGAAGTAAATCTAGCGGGCCTTCAAATGCCTCAAGAAAGACCTCAAGCGCATCTGGAGGAATATAAAGATCCTGCGGCAACTGGGTATAGGCTTTACCCTGCACCATAGCGAACGGCATTTCGCTTTGTCGAGGCACAGTTGCTGGCGGCACAGCTTCAAAAGATTGCTGAACCGGCGCAGCTTCAACGGCATTATCCAGAGTTTCTGTCACAAATGAATTCCTAACCAGGCCATGGGCGCAAAACAAGGGCGGCATTATAGCCCGAGGGATGAACACCTGTCACAGGTCTCAGCGGAAATATCCACGAAGCAATATTTCAAATAAATTCATGAAGTTACGACGATAAAAGCATTTAACCAGCGGATTGACCCGAATTATAATCAGCCTATAAACAACTCATAATCGCCCTTACCCTGACGAATTAATTGCGGTGTATCCTCTGTGAGATCAATTACGGTGGTGGGTTCCAGTCCGCAAAAACCACCATCTATGACCAGATCAACATGATGTTCAAGCTGTTCTCGGATATCGTAGGGATCGCTTAAAGGAAATTCATCGCCTGGCAATAACAAACTTGACGTCATTAAAGGTTCTGCAAGCTCAGTTAAAAGTGCTTGAGTAATAGAATTATCAGGTACTCGCAGGCCGATGGTTTTACGTTTCGGATGCAGCAATCGACGAGGTACTTCAGAGGTCGCCTCAAGAATAAACGTGTAAGGGCCAGGTGTATTCTTCTTCAGCATACGAAAGCTTTGATTGGTAACCCTTGCATAGGTAGCAAGTTCGGAAAGATCGCGGCACATCAACGTGAAATTATGGTGTTTATCCAATTGACGAATGGCGCGAATGCGCTCCAACGCTTCTTTATCACCTATATGGCAACCCAGCGCATAGGCAGAGTCAGTAGGATAAATAATCAAACCACCGTGACGAATAATCTGAACTGCCTGATTTATCAATCTGGCCTGAGGATTATCTGGATGAATGTGAAAAAATTGTGCCATTGGATCTGCTCCTTAATACTGAGCGTTTAACTAAAAACCCATTAATTGCCATACGGGTTTGACGTTGTCAGGCAGTTGGCCAAATTGACCAAGTTCTTGCCAAGGTTGATTGGGTTGATGAAAATCCGAACCGCAAGATGCATATAAATCAAATTTATTAGCAAGCCGCGCTAAATCCTGAGTGATATTTGGTGGCTGATGCCCACTAATAACCTCCATAGCGTCACCACCAACCTCAACAAATTCGGCAATCATTTTACACAGACGAGTTCGTGTCAGATCATATTTAACTGGATGCGCCAAAACCGCGACTCCACCTGCGGCTTTAATCCAACCCACTACCTGCTGAATTTCGGGCCATTGATATTTCACATCTGCGGGTTTTCCCTGACCCAAATATTTTTTAAAAGCCGCATTCATATCTTTTGCGTGACCTTTAGCGATTAAATATTGTGCGAAATGTGGTCTTGCAATTGACGCAGATCCGGCAATTTCACGCGTACCTACTAATGCATCTTCAATACCTAACTTGTGTAATTTCTCAGAGATCTGAATTGACCGCTGTTCTCTTGATTGAGTTTGTATTTCTATAGCCTCTTGCAATTCAGGGCTTTCAACCCTCAAATTCAAACCGACTATATGTACACTTGAGCCCATCCACTGGCTGGAGAATTCAATCCCGGGAATCAATTTCAGATCTACTTCACTCGCGGTTGCTTCTGCCAATTGCAAGCCAGCTATGGTATCGTGATCCGTAATTGAAAGAACGGCTACACCTTTTTCTTTCGCCCGTAAAACCAGTTCTCCGGGGCTTAATGCACCATCTGAACAATGAGTATGACAATGAAGATCAAAAATCACATATTCACCAAAACAAAATCCAATAATTAGCAGAACTAAAGACAAGTATTTACAAATGACTGACGACATCAACAAAACTGAAATAGCTACAGACACACTACCCCATTCCAAGCCAAAACCCAAACGTGAAAGCTTGCTATTGAATTTGGCTATGAATATTGCAATTCCCACATTGATTCTTACCAAACTGAGTGAGGATGATCGATTAGGCCCAACTAATGCCTTGATTCTAGCTTTAGCATTCCCATTAATTTACGGAATACGAGATTTTATTCAAAACAAGCGTTTTAATATTTTCTCGGCAATCGGTTTTATCAGCGTGCTGCTGACTGGCGGCATTAGCTTATTAAAACTGGATACGGAATATTTAATTATCAAAGAAGCTGCTGTTCCAGGCTTGATTGGTTTGATCGCCCTTGGTTCTGCACTGACGCAAAAACCTTTGGTCCGATTCTTCATATACAACGAAGACGTATTCAATGTTCAAAAGATAATTTCCGCGGTAAAACACTATAATAAGGAAATAGAATTTGAACAGTCACTACGCAGTGCGACCTTTATGATTGCAGGTTCTTTCTTTTTATCTTCTTTACTGAATTATTTGTTGGCAAAATGGATTTTAATCAGCCCTACGGGCACAGCCGCCGCTAATGCCGAAATTGGTAAAATGAACGCATTAAGCATTCCGGTAATCGCTATACCTTCGACAATTGTGTTGGGTGCTGCTATTTTTTATGTTTTTTATAAAATAAAAAAACTAACCCACCTAACGCTGGAAGAGTTAGTTCACTTACCTGAACAATCTTCTGAAAAAAATACTGAAGAAAAATAGAGGCGCTATGCTCTACGCAATAATTGGTGAAGATATTCCTGACAGTCTTTCATTTCGAGTAACTGCTCGCCCTGCTCATCTTTCACGTCTACAAACATTACAAGATGCCGGCAGATTAATTCTTGCAGGTCCGAATCCTGCAATTGACAATGTCGATCCGGGTAGTGCTGGTTTTTCCGGCAGTTTAATTGTTGCAGAGTTTTCATCTTTGCAAGAAGCTGAGCAATGGGCCAAAGAAGATCCCTATGTTGCTGCTGGCGTTTACTCAAAGGTGACCGTTAAACCTTTCAAAAAAGTCTTTCCACAATAAGGCGATACCTATGAAAAAAATAATCTCTCTTGGTTCAGCTATTCTATATTTAACGTTAATTGTTCCCAGCTATGCTAATGATAAATACGTATCCGATGTTGTTTACATTTCACTGCGCAGTGATAAAAATCCGCAATCAGAAATTGTTCAACGCAGTCTAGCCAGTGGAACAAAGTTATCTTTTCTACGAGAGGAAACCGGTAGCGACAATAACTTGTGGAGCCTTGTAGTGTCACCTGAGGGGAAAGAAGGCTGGGTACGCAGTTATAACTTAACCAGCGAGCCGACTGCTGCGATGAAATTTGCCAAATTACCCAGCAATCTACAGGATGCAGCAAATGTCGCTGTTGAAAATCAATCACTCAAACAACAATTAGAAAAGCTACAAACCGAACATCAGCAATTACTTGCTGATACTGAAGACATGCGTCAAGTTGCAACTACTTCACTCAATTTAGAAGACGACAATCAAAAAATTCACAAGGAATTTCAATTACTACAAGTCGACCGCGACACACTTAAAGCCGAAAATGAAAGACTTCACAACACGGATCGCTTTCATCAATGGGTATTTGGTGGAGGCTTAATGTTAGCTGGCGTATTTTTATCATTTATTTTACAAGCTTTTGGTCGCCGCAAGCGCCAATCTGAATGGCGCTAGGGGTTTGACATGCGAAATTTTCGATATTTGATTGCTGCATTTTTGATATCAACCAGCGGTGTTCTTAAAGCGGAAAACAGTTTGGTCCAACTCCATACGGATTTGGGTGATATTCGAATTGAACTCTATGACTCTGTGGCACCGATCACAGTCAAAAACTTCTTAAACTATGTTGATTCAGGTTTTTATGATGGAACTATTTTTCATCGCATAGTACCTGGTTTTGTTGTGCAAGGTGGCGGCTATACTTTTGACTTCGCCGAAAAGAAAACCAATCCGGAAATAAAAAATGAATCAGACAATGGTTTAAAAAATGACTACAAAACTATTGCCATGGCAAGGTACTCTGCCCCTGATAGTGCCGCGTCACAGTTTTATTTTAATTTGAAAGATAATCCTTCACTAAATGCCAATGGTGGCGCCAATGGCTATACGGTGTTTGGTCGTGTTATTGATGGGATGGACATCGTTGAAAAAATTGCGCAAGAGCCCACCGGCATGTTTAAAAACTTTCCAGAAGCGCCTAATTACGCAGTGCGTATATTAAGTGCAAAACGTGTGAAACCTGGAAGCATTACCAAACCATCTATTGAAAAAAGTCCATTGGAAAACTCTCGTATTAAAGATGCCATCATCAAGCATTGAGATTTCCAAAGACTGAGGATAGAAATGAACACTACCGCGCTGAGCGTTAATCTGAATAAAATTGCTTTAATTCGTAATTCACGAGAAGGCAATTTTCCCGATGTAGTCGAACATGGAAAATTAATTCTGGAATTGGGTGCAGATGGATTAACAGTTCACCCTCGACCAGATCAACGCCATGTCCGACCGCATGATGTATTCGACATAGCAGAGTTATTAAAAGATTATCCTGATCGGGAATTTAATATTGAAGGCAATCCTTTTGCAGATTCTTTGGAAGATTTTCCAGGTTTTATGTCACTTGTACGCGCAAGCCTTCCAGATCAATGCACCTTGGTACCCGATAGCAATCAACAGCTCACCTCTGACCATGGATTTGATTTACGACAATCATCAAAACAATTAAGACCGCTTATTGATGAATTACATGATTTGGGCATTCGCGTTAGCTTATTTATGGATCCAGACCCGGACCAAATCAGTTTAGCTAAGGAACTAGGCGCCGATCGAATTGAGCTCTACACAGGCCCCTACGCTGCCACATATAAAAATGCCATCACAAGTGAAAAAGTTTTCAATCACTATCTGCAAGCAGCGATTCATGCACAAAAAATTGCTATAGGTCTCAACGCTGGCCACGATTTAAATTTGCAAAATCTCACAAAATTTCGTCAAGTTCCAGAATTGCTGGAAGTATCAATCGGCCATGCGCTGACTGTTGAAGCTATTCACATGGGGCTAGATAAAACCATCGCACAATATTTAGATATCTGTCGAGCATAATCAATTATGAAACCCACTCGACAAAATCCGCAGGAAGACACCGCCGCCTATCGCGAAAAAAAGCAATTTTTTAATTCGCTACTCACTGTTTATGGACGAAAGACAGTACTTGAAGCACTACAAGATAAACAAGTGCAAATTTATCGTTTGCATTTAGCAGACAGTAACAAGGGATCCGATATTCTTAATGACATTATCGAACTTGCCACAAAAAAGAACGCAGAAATTGTTTACCACTCTCGACAAGCCTTATCGCGAATATCAAAAAATGCATCACAGGATCAAGGCGTGGCGGCTGATTTGCGCTTATCAGGATATCAAACCTACGAAGACTTTATTGAAGGCCAAAAAGCCAATAAAAAAACCTTTACACTTTTAGCTCTCGATAAAATCCATAATCCACAAAATCTGGGAATGATCATTCGTTCAGCCTGTGCTGGTAATATTGATGGGATTTTACTTCCAACCGAAGGTGGGGCGCAGATTGATCCTTTAGTGATAAAGGCCAGCGCAGGCACTATTTTTAAGGCGCCCTTATTACGCTGTTCAGATCTAAAAAGCGCCCTGGAAGATTTTAAAAAGATCCAAACAACTATTTGTGCTTTATCTTCACACGCCAAAACACCGCTAAAAGAATTTAATCCTCAAGGTAATTGTATTTATATTTTGGGTAATGAAACTGAAGGTGTTTCAAAAGAGATTATGAATCTTTGTACAAACACCATTTGTATTCCAATGAACAATGGCGTTGAGTCTTTAAATGTTGCGGTAACCGCAGCATTAATCGCGTTTCGCTAAAAAATATCAATGCGAAAGCATCAACCTCTGATTTCGAAGATGTGCCAAAACAGGAAACTGTTTGAGCGACGCGGCAACCAAATAGGCCAATTCTAAATGTCCAGAGCGAAACATTTTCAGTGCAGTCACATCGTCAATATCCCGAAGCGCGTCCAAGCTCACAGTGAATAACCCTTGAAGGGTTAGACGTTCGCCATTATCAAAACTCAAGGACATTTCAATGGGTTCTATAAGCTGAAGCTCAACCAACTCATTAATAAACCGCGTTGTTGCCTCTACACCGAAGTGAAATTTCCCTAATGCATTTTGTATTTGCCGCAGACAATCAGCAGGCTGCAATGATTCTGTGAACAGTAGCTCACCATCATTGCCGTTAAATCGCGAGTTATCCCGATCAATAACAATATGCTCTTCCGAAATATAAAATCCACGACAAAGTAATGAAAGAGGATTAAAGCCACCCCGTTCCTCCAAACTTTTAAGCTCTGGCTCATCAGGTTTTAAACTCAAGACAACACCAGCAAAAAAATTCCCTGTATCAGGTTCTTTTGTAAACATTATGGGACAGCAAGCAGCTGCTGCCGCAAATTCACTGGTAACTATCTGTGTAAAATGAGGTGTCTTCTCTTTTAACGAATCCAACCGGAGATTTGAATGTATTTTGGGACTAAGCAATTCATAGACAGCCATTTTTTAAACTCCTCGATCCTGAATATTTTTAACATGTGTCATATTGCTCTCATTCCTTGTTCAACTATTTTGCGAATTAAATCACGATGATAAGGTAAACCACTGCAATATTTTTCCGTCATCACCGTGTTTTCGCGAATAGCTCTTTCAACCATTTTTGCATCTCTGTTTAATGCAGCAGGCTCAACATGGGTTTGAAATCCCATACCGTAAAGTACATATTGATAACTCGCAGCAGGAAATATTTCTTCTACCTGATTAAATTCATCATGAAACCAGGGAGATTGATAACGCCATAATAATAGTAAATTTTGTAGCCTTTCCGGAATTGTTTCCGATAATAAATTATCCCGCCAAAATGCAGTATCTTGCCTTTTCGTTAATACATAGTGCAACTTAAGAAAATCAATAATTCTTCCCCACCTGTAGCTTGTAGTCGCATTGAATCGAGCAGCAATAATATCCATAACTTCGCGACAAACAGGCATTTGTTCCGCAATTAATTTTGCAGACAATTCAATCAACACTATTGCTGAAGCTTCCAGCGGTTCTAAAAAACCGGCGGCCATACCTACGGCTACACAATTGCCTTTCCAAAATACTTCACGATGCCCGGATCGAATTTTAATCTTGCGCATAGACAATTGATCAGCAACAGGACCTATATAATCCCGCAATTCCTGCTCAGCCTCGTCATCAGAAATATGCCGACTTGAATAGACATGCCCGACCCCACGTCTGGTTGGCAAGCCTATGTCCCAAACCCAACCCGAAGATTGCGCTGTGGAAATAGTTTGGCAGGCAATAGGGCTTACTTCTGACTCATAGGGAACATGAACAGCTAATGCCCTGTCGCAAAATAAAATGTCATTACAATCTTTAAACGGTACACCCAAAGCATCCCCAATTAACAAAGCTTTGGAGCCAGTACAATCAACAAAAAGATCTCCTTCTATTTCACCCGCTTGATCCGTAACTATACTGTGAATATCGCCGTTATCTTTTAATTTAACTTGCTGTACATCTGCCAATATGTGCTTGACACCCAATTTTTCACAGCAATGCTTTTGTAAAAACTGCGAGAATTTTCCCGCATCAAGGTGATAGGCATAGTTTGTAATAGCATCAAATTCTGCGGTACTGATTGTTTTAGGTGCGAGCCCTTTTTCACACACTTGCGATTGAGGACTAACCATGTCGCAGAAACTTTTTTCCGTTTGGCTCTGCAGCCAATGAGGGACAAGATTTAGTTGTGAAAATGCTTGCGGCAGCATAAGTGGATGAAAATAACTGTCCTTTTCTTCACCTGTAGTCCAGCGTTGAAATCTAGCTCCTTGCTTAAAAGATGCATCACATTGCCGAAAAAGTTCAGTTTCTGACACCCCGATTCTTGCCAAGGTGCTACGTAATGAAGGCCAAGTGCCTTCGCCTACACCTATTATTGGAATATTCGGTGATTCGACTAGAGTAACGCTAAAACCCGCCGTCATTTGACTTTTATGCCTTGCAGCAATGACAGATGCTGTTAACCAGCCCGCTGTACCTCCACCAACAATTACAATATTTTTTACAGAATTCATAATTATTTTTAATTTAATTCAAAATAAAAAAGAGAATCAGCTCCTGACAAGCTGATTCTCTAACTCATGCTTTAAGACTAAAAGTGTAACTTAAAACTTGTAACGAAGACCTAATGTATATCGTCGTCCGTATGCCCATACATCTAACAACTGGTTATCGTAGCGGCCATGGGTACTCATTGTCTCGTTGGTCAAGTTAGTACCTTCAAAGAACACATTCAGTTGTTCTGTAAATTCATAACTTGCGCTCAAATCAACTTGCGTACTGGCATTTACGAATGTTGGCTCAGTACCAAATTGCGTAATGTTTTGGCCCTGTCCAAACTGAAGTAAATATTCATCACGCTTGTTGACAGCAACACGCACTTCAAAACCATTTTGTTCATAAAAACCAACAAAGTTAAGCGAATTGGCAAGACCTGTTACAGCAAATCCGCTCTGCGTCAAATCATCACGATCATAAGGTTTATTGGTATCAACAAAAGTCGCATTGGCATTGAAACCAAAACCTGTTTCGCCAAACACGTGTTGCAACGACAGCTCTAATCCGCTGACCTGAGCCTTCGGTCCATTTACTCGCTGAGTAACCGTATAAATGGCTTCTTGCCCTGTAGATGGATCTATCACATTGTTTATAGTTTGACGTTGTGTACCGCCAACAATAAAGTTGGTTACATCTTTGAAGAACACATTACCTGCGACATAAGAATTGTCTTGGTAGTACCACTCAAGCGCTAAGTCCAGATTGTCTGACAGGAAAGGTTCCAGTCTAGGATTGCCACCTGTTGCACCCAAAGCTCCCACACGCGGCAAACCACCCACATTCAATACCGGAGTAAGTAGATTGATTGCAGGGCGAGTCAATGTTCGCGACGCATCAAACCGTAAATGCAAATCGTCTGTTAACTCCAATTTCAAATCAACACTCGGCAACAAGAATGAATAATCATGTGACGTTGAAATAGGTTGGGAATCGGAGAATGTTGTGGTCAACAAGGTCGGATCAGCATCACTCAAGGTTAGCAGAGTAGGAACACGACCAACACCTTTTGAGGTTACATCTGTTCGCTCTTCTCGAATACCTGCGTTTACATGAAAAGGCATATCCGCAAGTTCTGTTTCAAAACCAATCTTTAAAAATACAGAAAATGTTTTTTCAGTAATATCTTGAACACTACCTGGATCTAGGGCGAGATCAAGTGAACCGTGATAGCTGCATAATGCGGACGGAGTGTTACTAGCACAGTCTGCAAGAGAATTTGCAAGCGTTCCTCCAGGATAGTTAAAGCCGTCAATCTGTTGTGTCCATGGGTCTCCTAAACCTTCCAAATATTCATAAGCATCCAAAGGGTCATAGACCAGCAAATCTGGCATTAATGCACTATTACCGGAGAAGCCCGGAATAAAGCCAGAAGTACTTGCATAGCTTCGCGGTAGATTTGGCAATAATACACCAGCGGTACGGCCTGAGGGCTGTCCATAACCCGCCCAACTTTGCCAGAAGTTATTGGCGAAAGTATTGCTATTTTGAAGCGTGAAATTGTCGTCTAATAATGACGCACCCACGTCAATACTTAACTTATCATCTTTCCAACTAGTAACAAATTTCACTTGATCAATAGTGTCACTATTTTCTTGACGAGTACGAACAATTACATGCGAACCAATCGACGCTGGATCATTCACAAGAGCTTCATTACAGGATGGGCCATAAGTAGTCATTTGAGGCAATGTGCTGCTACTATCACCTAAAATACGAACCCCCATATCACAACCTAAATCGCCGCCATAACCAGTATCCATATTATCGGCACTGTTTTGACCATTCGGGTTTAGCTCACTTTTCGAGTGCGACAAATCCAAGCTATATGATAAGTTATCACTAGCTTCGTATTTTAGATTCGCACCAATTTGATTGGTAACAAGTTGCGCGCGGGCGATACCGGCATTGAGATTCATTACATCTTCGAGGTTAACGAAATCTACAATTGTACCGTTAGCATCTTGCTTAACATTGCGGAAAGCATTGAAATCAAACCATACACCAATACCATAGTTAAAGGTGTCTACATCTTGGCGTGAATAGTTATCATCAATAGTTAATAAAAATTGATCATTTGGTTTCCATTGAAAAGCTAAACGACCATCAATTCGCTCATCAGTAGTAATATTTTGGTCAGCGCCAAACTGAATTTGGTTCCAGCTTACTATTGTTCCTGCTTCATCCAGTTCAGCACCTGTACAATTTGCCGTTTTTTGACATGGACGAACATAACCACCTTGCCAACCTGAAACAAAAACATGATTGGTTTCTGTCTCGTGCTTCGAACTAATCAAGTCAACAAGCAACCCCATTGTATCGTCAGCAAAAGTGTTACTGTACAAACCACCGTATGTAGGCTCTATACTTCCTGACTGATCTTGCATTGAGCCAGAAGCAGAAAACGCAACTTTTTGACCCGGATGATCAAAAGGTTTGGGATAAGAAATATTAACAGTCGCACCAATTGAATTACTTGATAATGTAACGTCGGGCGTTTTCATAACAGCTACGCCACCCACAAAATCAGCACCTACAGTACTGAAATCAACTGAACGTCCACCAGAAGCAGTAGAAATGCGACGCCCGTCAAATAAAGTTTCGTTAAAGTCGCCACCAAATCCACGAACAGTAATCCCTGTTGGCTCTCCACGTTGACCCGATCGCTGAATTGATACGCCCGGCACACGTTGCAGTGATGCGGCTATGTTTGAGTCCGGGAATTTACCTATATCTTCCGAAGAAATAGCATCTACAACGCCACTAGCATTGCGCTTTATATCCATAGATCTTTGAATACTGGCACGTATTCCTGTTACCACAATTTCCTCAACACCATTGACTTCATCTGCATGCACTGCATGTGCGCCAAATACTGATGAAATTATCGCAACTATAGCACTCGATAATTTAGTTTTTTTATGCATGTCTTGCTCCTCATTATTTTTGGAATCTAGAACATCTGAAACAATAGTGAGCTGATTAGTCTCTCCTACTACCATTTTTAATCCAGTATTTGAAAGCAAAATTGAAATTGCTTCTTCAATCGAATAGTCGCCGGACAAACTATGGACTGATATATCCTTAACATTATCGTAGGGAAATATAAGCGTTAAATTTGCTTGTTCGGCAAAGGTAGTTAAAGCTGTATCAGCTCGTTGCTGAGGTATGTCGAAATGATACTTTTCATACGAACGCGCGCCATCCGCCATAGAAACCGGTGCAACAAGCAACAGCCCCACAACTAGTTTTTGCAATATAATCCGATCATACGACTCAGGTGCCACATTATTATCTGCACTCTTAGAAGACGATCCAATTTTACTTTTCCGCCATAATTGATTTTGCATTGACCACTAAGTCTTATTTTTTTAAATCCAATCACTTTTTGATTAGCTACCCACCTAAAACACTGGTATGAAACTGACTTTTCCTTTATTTAACCCCCAATAAAATTTCATTTAATTCACCATTTTTGTAATGAATTGAAAAATTATTATTCAGTGTACGCAATAAACTTTCAGTATCACCCGTCTTAAATACTCCTGCTATGCGTATACTTTTAAGCGAATCATCTTTAATAATAAACTTTTTGTCACTATAACGATTAAACTCAACCACCGCTTCATCCAAGGTTTCGCCACGAAAAATGATTTTCCCCTGACGCCAACTTAATTGTGCATTAATATCTATAGCGTCCATTTCTTCAACTGTTTGCTTTCCCTCACCGAGCAGTATTTTTTGACCTTTTTGCACAGCAACCGAGGTTGCTGGCAATCGGTTTATACTGTCCAAAGATGCCGCGTTATTTATCATTTTTCTTTCTGCCACCAAGACTTTTCCATCAGTTACAAGCAAAGACACCTTGCGAGTATCAAATAAATGCACATCAAAAGCCGTACCCACAGCTTGCACTATATTGTTTGCAGCTATTACGCTGAGAGGTCGATTGACGTTATGAGCAACCTCAATATGTATTTCACCTCTGTTTAAAATAATTAAACGCTGATGACTTGTGTAAACCACTTTTGCCTGACTATCCGTATTCAAAATTAATAAGGAATCATCTGGCAACCTAATCGTCTGCTTCTCACCAATTCCTGTTTGGTAGAAACCATCCGTTACCCTGGCGGATACTTCAATATTATTTATCTGCCAAAAAACACTCAACACCAGAGCAAAAACCAAGATTGATGCCGCTGTTGCATACCAAAATAGTGGCTTGGATTTTTTAACTTTCTGTGCTTGAAGGACATCGGCCAATAATGTCAATCGATCCATACGATCCCATAATTTAGCAAGTTTTATCAATACTATTTGATTATTTGAATCTTCTGCTATCCAAACATTCAGGCTTTGTGTTTCCGCATCTGAAAGCCCTCGGTCCAGCCTAGAGATCCATAGGCTGGCTTCATCATAACGTCGCTCTTGCGTGGGGAAATCAACAACATTACTCATAATGATTTCTCCTTTGATCTGGATGATCTGCTTTCCTTGTGCGATTCCAAGTGAAATCCCATAAAATAACTACACCTTTTAATCCCAAACGCTATATGTTTTTCAACGGTGCTTTCACTTATCTGCAAATCATCCGCTATTTCTTTTTGGCTATACCCATAGACTTTTTTCAATACAAATACACGTCGACACTGCAATGGCAACTGACGTACCGCCTTACAAAATAATTCAAATTCTTCTTTAGCCGCAACATTTTTAAATGTGAAATCATCATCAACTTCACCAAAAAGCTGCTGAATGTCTTCATTATTTTCATCACTAAGACTGATTGACAAGCGCGTTTCTGCACGTTTGATATGATCAAGAGCTAAATTTCGAACAATTTTATACATGAATGATCGGGGATACTGGATGGTTTCAGATTCAGAAATTTCACATATACGCACATATGTCTCTTGGACAATATCTTCTATTTCCTTGGGGGGAACTATAGTCGATGCAACTTTAGCCAAACTTCGTCGCAAAGTCATATAAACATTATGCAGATTGTCATAGTTAGACATTTTATCAGCCTGGATTAATTAATTTTTATAGCCCAATAATCATAGACGAATTAAATCCACATATCCCCCATCCCAAAGGCAGTTTTTAAGGAATCTCCAAATTACTGCCTCTAACGGCAATAATACAAGACCTGACCGGCAAATGGCTTGTCGAGATATAGCAATGTTTGAGGTTTTTTCTGGTGATGCAAAAACCCAAAGCTAACCATTTTTTTACTGAATCGGGCATGATTTCCACGCCCCGGATCAACCAAAATGATGTCGCACTTAATAGCCGCATGTTGCTGCAGAAAATGAGCCAACAGGTCAACATGCTCCGCCTCATATAAAATATCACTACCAATAATCAAGTCAAATTGACCCAAAGATGATTTTTCATCCGCCCACCCCGTACGTACAAATGGAATTTTTTCAGCTTGATTTAACTGTGTGTTCTCAAATAAATATTTTTCAACTTCAGGATGATAATCAGTGGCAGTAATATTTGCATGGCGTTTATTTAAAAGATGACTCGCCAAGGCAATGCCACAACCCACCTCAAGAATACGTTTATTGGCGATATCAATATCAAGCACTTCATGAGCCAAGACCTGCCCAGACGCCCAAACAACACCAAATAACGGCCAGGAGGCTGACGAAATACCCAGAGCTGCAGCTTCACCCAAATCATCAGAATATTCTTGATTATCACGCAGGCTGCGTAGATGAATATCAATATCGCCGAACTCGATTGTTTGATAACGAAAGCGTAAATTTGACATTGTTGCCCCGATTAAAGTTGGGCGAGGCAACAAATGGTCTTGTGCGCTACGCGACCATTTAGCTTAGCGCTATAACTCAATAGATGATAGAAGTATTGCTGAATAAAAGTTATTAAAAAAGGCGATCCGAAGATCGCCTTTTTTACATCAAAATAAAAATTACCAACCGGTAATTTCTTTCAATGCTTTACCTATGTCAGCCAAGCTCTCTACGGTTTTTACACCGGCGTCTTGCAATGCGGCAAATTTCTCGGCAGCAGTACCTTTACCGCCAGAAATAATCGCACCGGCATGCCCCATGCGCTTACCAGCAGGCGCGGTCACACCAGCGATGTAAGACACAACAGGTTTGGTTACGTTAGCTTTGATATAGGCTGCGGCTTCTTCTTCTGCAGAACCACCAATTTCACCAATCATTACGATCGCTTCCGTTTGCGGGTCAGCCTGGAATAACTTCAAAATATCAATGAAGTTTGAGCCTGGAATTGGGTCTCCACCAATACCAACACAAGTCGATTGGCCGAAACCGTAATCAGTAGTTTGCTTAACCGCTTCATAAGTCAAAGTACCTGAACGAGATACAATGCCTACTTTGCCTGGCCTGTGGATGTGGCCTGGCATGATGCCGATTTTACATTCGCCTGGAGTGATAACACCTGGGCAGTTAGGGCCGATCAAACGTACGCCTAACTCATCGCACTTCACTTTAGCGTCAAGCATGTCGAGAGTTGGGATACCTTCTGTGATACACACAATCAGTTTGATACCGCCATTAGCCGCTTCAAGAATTGAGTCTTTACAGAAAGGTGCTGGAACATAGATAACGGATGCAGTAGCACCAGTTGTTGCAACTGCTTCTGCAACTGTGTTGAAAACAGGCAACCCAAGGTGAGTTTGACCACCTTTACCAGGTGTTACACCACCAACCATTTTAGTGCCGTAAGCAATCGCTTGTTCGGAATGGAAAGTACCTTGTGCGCCGGTGAAACCCTGGCAGATTACTTTAGTGTCTTTGTTAATTAAAACGCTCATGATTTTCCCCTTGGCCTATACGTTAGCAGCGGCTGCTACGACTTTTTTGGCAGCGCCAGTCAAATCAGTATCAGCAATAATATTCAGGCCACTTTCTGTCAGTACTTTTGCACCGATTTCAGCGTTGTTGCCTTGCAAACGAACTACCACAGGGACTTTAACACCCACTTCTTTAACTGCACCAATTACACCTTCTGCAATCATGTCACAACGTACGATACCGCCAAAGATGTTAATGAATACAGCTTTTACAGCAGAATCAGACAAAATGATTTTGAATGCTTCAACTACACGTTCTTTAGTTGCACCACCGCCAACATCCAGGAAGTTAGCCGGTTTGCCACCATGCAATTTCACAATATCCATAGTACCCATCGCTAAACCCGCACCGTTCACCATGCAGCCAATGTCGCCACCTAGAGCAACATAGTTCAGTTCCCAAGCAGCGGCATGAGCTTCACGCGCATCTTCTTGTGAAGGATCTTGCATAGCTTTCAATTCCGGGTGACGGTATAACGCGTTACCATCAATTACTAACTTGGCATCGAGGCAATGTAAATCACCTGCTGGTGTGATCACCAAAGGATTTACTTCCAATAAAGCCAAATCTTTTTCTTTGAATAACAAAGCCAAGCCAATGAAAATTTTCACAAACTGGTTAATTTGCTTTCCTTCTAATCCCAATTTGAAAGCCAAATCGCGACCTTGGTATGGCTGAGCGCCAACTAATGGATCTATAGCAACTTTCAAGATTTTTTCCGGAGTCTCGTGCGCCACTTTCTCGATCTCAACACCACCTTCGGTTGAGGCCATAAATACAATGCGACGGCTTGAACGATCAACGACAGCGCCTAAGTACAACTCTTTGGCAATGTCAGTACAGGTCTCAACCAAAATACGGCTAACAGGTTGACCTTTTTCATCTGTTTGGTAAGTAACCAAATTCTTGCCTAACCATTTCTCAGCAAAAGCGCGAATATCTTCTTTGCTCTTCACTAATTTCACGCCGCCGGCTTTACCTCGACCGCCTGCGTGAACTTGAGCTTTTACGACGAACGTGTCGCCGCCAATTTGATCTGCAGCTGCAACAGCCTCTTCAACAGTAGCAGCGGCAATGCCTTTAGAAACAGGCAAACCATATTGGGCAAACAGTTGCTTACCCTGATACTCGTGCAAATTCATGGTGTGTTCCATTTGACGATGTTGGACAATTTTGAGTGATGCCAACGGGGTTATCAAAGGTGATTAACCTTGTGAGTTAATCACCGCCTAAAAGTTGAAGACTCTTTATGGTCTCCTTATGCTTATACAAGCTCTTCTTTCTTAACGCTTCTTCTTGTTAGCAATATGAATGGCATGACCATGCACAGCTAATGCTGCTTCATGTACAGCTTCAGACATAGTAGGGTGACCGAAGACCATCATACCTAAATCTTCCGCACTGGAACCGAACTCCATAGCTATCGCAACCTGCTGAACCAGATCCGCTGCACTTGGGCCGACAATATGGCAGCCCAAAATACGATCAGTTACCGCATGCGCAATTATTTTAACCAAGCCAGCCGTTTCATTAGCTGCCATCGCACGACCACTGGCTGAAAATGGGAAAGTACCCACATTGTAAGGTTCACCTGAAGCTTTTACTTGCTCTTCGGTTTTACCTATTGCAGCAACTTCTGGATGCGTATAAATCACGCTCGGAATAATGTCATAGTTGATTTGTGATTTTTGCCCAGCAATTCGTTCAGCGACCATCACACCTTCTTCTGAACCTTTGTGTGCGAGCATTGGGCCACGTACTACATCACCTATCGCCCAAACACCCGAAACATTCGTTGCGCATTGTTCATTGACGAAAATAAATCCACGTTCATCAAACTTCACACCCGAATCAGCAGCTAATAAACCTTCAGTGTAAGGTCGACGACCCACACAGACGATTAATTTATCAAAGGTTTCACTTTGCTCTTTGCCATCTTTATCGGTGTAAGTAACAGTAACTTCTTTTTTATTGACTTTACTGCCCGTAACACGAGAGCTAGTACGTATATCCAAGCCTTGTTTGATTAAAATCTTTTGCGTTTCTTTAGCAATTTGTTGATCCATCATACCGAGGAATGTATCCATTGCTTCAAGAACAACAACTTTGGAACCAACTCTGTTCCACACAGAACCTAATTCAAGACCAATCACACCCCCACCAATCACGCCCAACCGTTTTGGTACTGATTGAAATTCCAAAGCACCTGTGGAATTGACAATCACATCATTATCAACGGGAGCAACCGGGATATTAATTGGGCTTGAACCTGAAGCCAGAATCACATTTTCTGCTTCGTAAACACTGACTTTACCGTCGAAATCAGTCACTTCAACTTTTTTACCGCCCAACAATTTGCCTGTTCCAAACAGACTGGTGACACCATTGGATTTAAACAAACCGGCTATACCACCTGTCAGATTTTTTACGATTTGGCCTTTACGTGCAATCATTGCAGGCACATCTAATTTAACGCCACTGGTAGAAATACCGTGAATACCCAGTTCATCTTTTGCTTCGTGATATTTGTATGAGCTGTCGAGCAAGGCCTTGGAAGGAATACAACCAACATTCAAGCAAGTACCACCATTGACGCCCTTGCCTTCGTCATTTTTCCACTTTTCAACACATGCGGTTTTCAGACCTAATTGTGCGGCGCGAATTGCAGCTACATAACCGGCTGGGCCGGAGCCAATTACTATCACATCAAATTTTTCAGACATAAGTTGTATCCCAATGGTCTGGCTAATGCCAATATTTTTTTGATTTAAATCGCCACCTTATGAGCAGCAATCATTACGTAAAAACACCTCTGGTTTGCCAGAGGTGTTCATTAAAAAGACCTATATTTCCAACAAAATACGCGCTGGATCTTCCAGTAAGTCTTTAATGGTTACCAGAAATTGAACCGCTTCTTTGCCGTCCAACAGACGATGATCGTAGGACAGAGCCAAATACATCATGGGCAGAATTTCAACCTTACCATTGACGGCCATCGGGCGCTCCTGAATTTTATGCATACCTAAAATAGCAGCTTGCGGCAAATTAAGAATTGGCGTTGAAAGCAATGAGCCAAACACTCCGCCATTGGTAATAGTGAAAGTGCCGCCTGACATTTCTTCTATACCTAATTTGCCATCGCGCGCGCGCAAGCCAAAATCGCGGATGGTATTTTCAATGGTGGCAAGGCTCATACTTTCAGAATTACGCAGTACAGGGACTACTAATCCTTTGTCCGTCGACACAGCTACGCCTACATCTTGATAACCGTGGTAAACAATATCGTTGCCATCAATCGATGCATTAACTGCAGGAAACCGACGAAGGGCCTCGGCAGCAGCTTTCACAAAGAAACTCATAAAGCCCAAGCGTGCACCCTTATGCGTTTTTTCAAATTGATCTTTATATTTCGCACGCAAATCCATGACAGGTTTCATGTTCACTTCATTAAAAGTAGTCAACATAGCTGTAGTGTTAGATGCTTCAAGTAAACGCTCCGCAATGCGTTTGCGCAAACGTGTCATTGGTACTCGTTTTTCAACTCGATCACCACTGGCTTCTACTGCAATCGCTACGGGAGTAGATGCAATAGGTGTCGGTGTGGATTTGATGTGATTGGCCACGTCTTCTTTTAACACTCGACCATCTTTACCAGAACCAGCAACACTGGTTGCACTGATATTATTTTCTTCGGCCATTTTTCGGGCAGCGGGGTTAACCGCTTTATCAGCAGGTGCAGTTGCTGCTGCAGGAACGGGCGCTTTAGGAGCTGCTGGCGCGGCTGCGGCAACCTCACCGGCGACAAATTTGGCAATGATTTCATTACTCAGGACAGTTTCACCCTCACCCTTGATGATTTCAGCAATGCTGCCATCAGCAGGCGCTACTACTTCCAGTACAACCTTATCTGTTTCAATATCGACGATTAGCTCGTCACGTTTAACGGCCTCGCCAGGTTTTTTGTGCCAGGTTGCGACTGTGCCGTCAGCAACTGATTCAGGAAATGTAGGGGCTTTGATTTCAATACTCATCGTGATTCCATCTCTCTTAGCGCTATTAACAGTGAATTATTAATTATCAGACAGTTAAGGCCTGATCTACAAAACGTTTTTCTTCTTCGATGTGTGCCGACATATAACCACCCGCAGGTGCTGCAGATGCTGCTCGACCAACATATTCCAAATACAAATTAGGATAAAGCTCGTCAACAATGTTGCGCATATGGTGCTGGCTACTGTACCAAGCGCCTTGGTTCATTGGACACTCCTGACACCAAAAAATGCTATTGATGTTTTTGAATGGTGCCAAGGCTGTCTTGAGCTCTTGATCCGGGAAAGGATAAAGCTGCTCAATACGAATCAACGCGACGTTTTTCTGTTCACGTTTTGTCATTTCTTCCAGCAAGGTGTAATACACCTTACCACTACACAAAACCACACGCTCGGTTTGCGCAGGATCAACTCGATTATCACCTATTACATTTTGAAACTGACCATTAGCCAAATCTTCCAAGCTTGAAATAGCCAGCTTATGACGTAAAAGTGATTTAGGGCTCATCACCACTAATGGACGACGCATAGGTCGAACGGCTTGACGACGCAGCATATGATAAACCTGCGCTGGCGTAGTAGGGACACAAACTTGAATGTTGTGTTCTGCAGACAATTGTAAAAAGCGCTCAAGACGCGCAGAAGAGTGTTCTGGTCCCTGCCCTTCGTAACCATGCGGGAGTAACATTGTTAGTCCACTTAACCGTCCCCACTTATGCTCACCACTGGTAATAAACTGGTCAATTACGACTTGTGCACCATTGGCAAAGTCTCCAAATTGCGCTTCCCAAATTACCAACCCTTTTGGCGCTGTCGTGGAATAACCATATTCAAAAGCCAATACCGCTTCTTCAGATAAATAGGAATCAAATAATTCAAAATCCGGTTGGTCCGGTTTCATATTCGCCAGAGGCACATAGGATGAACCGTCTTTTTGACTATGAATCACCGCATGACGATGCGAGAAAGTTCCTCGTCCAACATCTTGCCCAGTCATACGTATAGGATAACCTTGATCAACCAAAGTAGCGTAGGCCAAAGTCTCTGCCATCCCCCAATTCAAGGGTAAAGCACCTGCCGCCATTTTGCGGCGATCTTCATAAATTTTTTCAACTTGTTTTTGCAAGACTATGCCATTAGGAATCTCGCACATTTTGTTGGCAAGCGCTTTGAGTTGTTGCATGTCATAGCCAGTATTGGCAGGAGTTAACCAATCATGTCCAAGGTAGGGAGTCCAATCCACAAACAAACTGCTATCAGGCTCGCTGACCAAACCACTGGCAACATGTTCACCGCGATCCAATGCTGCGCGATAATTGGTGACCATATTATCAGCATCAGCTTGAGTTAATAATCCTTCGGCAACCAGGGCATCAGCATAAAGCGTACGCGTGGTTTTCAAGTTGCGAATCACTTGATACATCAAAGGCTGGGTTGCTGATGGTTCGTCAGTTTCATTATGGCCACGACGACGATAACAAACCAAATCAACAACGACATCTTTTTTGAATTCGTAGCGATAATCAACCGCTAATTGAGCAACAAACAATACAGCTTCCGGATCATCACCATTCACATGGAATATAGGTGCCTCAATCATTTTGGCAACATCAGTACAATATTCTGTTGAACGCGCGTCTTCTTTTTTATTAGTGGTAAAACCTACCTGATTGTTGATGACAATATGCAAAGTGCCGCCTGTACGATAGGCGCGGGTTTGTGACATCTGGAAAGTTTCCATCACCACACCCTGACCAGCAAAAGCCGCATCACCGTGTACAACTATAGGTACAACATTTTTGCCGGTTTTGTCTTTACGACGATCTTGACGAGCGCGTACAGAACCTTCAACAACCGGAGAGACAATCTCCAAATGCGATGGGTTAAAAGCCATAGCAATATGTAATTCGCCACCAGGCGTCATGACATTAGAAGAAAAACCAGAGTGATATTTCACATCGCCAGAAGTTTTTAATGAACGTTTACCATCAAATTCCGCGAACAAATCACTTGGGCTTTTACCGAATACATTAACCAAGGTATTCAGACGACCACGATGCGCCATTCCCAAAACTATTTCTTTTGCACCATAAGTACCGGAACGTTTTACAAATGAATCGACTAAAGGGATAAAACTTTCTCCACCCTCAAGACCAAACCGCTTGGTTCCAGGATATTTACTGTCAAGATGACGCTCCAAGCCTTCTGCTGCAGTCAAACGCTCCAACAATGCCAAACGTTGCTCTTTTGTGAAAACCGGTTTTGAACGCACAGATTCCAAACGTTGTTGCAACCATTGTTTTTCAACCAATGGGGTAATGTGCATAATCTCAGCGCCAATTTTCCCGCAATAAGTTTGCTCCAACGCTTCAACAATCTCTCTCAGTGTGGCCGTCTCTTTGCCAATAAATAAATTACCTGTACTGAAACTGGTATCCATATCGGCTTGAGTTAAACCGTGAAAACTTAAATCCAAATCCGGAACCGGTGCTCGCTCCATTAAACCCAATGGATCAAGCTGTGCTTTTTGATGACCACGAAAACGATAAAAACCAATCAGTTGCAAGACCTTGATTTGCTTTTGTTCGTGATCCGCGCCCACCGCGCCTACTGCAGCAACAGTACGTACACGGCTTTTACCTAATTCTTCAAATTGAGTGCGAATAACTGAGTGCGGAACATCCTGAGTAAGAACTCCGTTAACCCGCGGCAGTTGATCAAAATAATTTCGCCATTCTTCAGGAATCGCATTTGGGTTATGAAGATAAGTATCATAAAGTTCTTCAACGTAAGCCGCATTTCCACCGGAAATGTGAGAGCTTGCCCAAAACTGCTCCATACTCGTGTCTTGCATTACACTCACCTTTAGTCGTCACTAAAATTTTCGATCATTTAAATACAGAAAAGCGCCACTTAAGTAGCGCTCTGTAACAACATATTGCGTATATGGCCTATGGCTCTTGTCGGATTCAAACCTTTAGGGCAAACCGCCACACAATTTTGAATTCCGTGACAGCGAAAAACGCTGAAAGGATCATCAAGATTCGCCAAGCGTTTTTGCGTTGCCGAATCGCGACTATCTGCCAGGAATCGATAAGCCTGTAATAAACCAGCCGGACCAATAAATTTGTCGGGATTCCACCAGAACGATGGACAGCTTGATGAACAGCAGGCACACAAAATACATTCGTATAATCCATCCAACTTTTCACGATCTTCCGGTGATTGCAAACGTTCGATTGCTGGAGCCGGTGTATCGTTTTGCAGATAAGGTTCTATTTTTTTGTATTGATCATAAAATTGCGTCATATCGACAACCAAATCGCGAATCACTGGCAAGCCAGGTAGCGGACGCAAAATCAAGGTATTGTTTTTAATACATTCTGAAATAGGTTTGATACAAGCCAAACCATTTTTTCCATTGATATTCATTCCGTCAGAACCACACACGCCTTCACGACAAGAACGACGATAAGCCAATGATTCGTCCTGAGCTTTTAACAACTCAAGTACATCCAACACCATTAAATCTTTTCCATGAGTGTCAACTTCATAAGTCTTCATATAAGGCGCGTTATCTGTATCCGGGTTATAGCGATAAACTTGAACTTTTAGCATGATAATTTCTCCGGATTAATAAACACGTTCTTTTGGTTGGAATGCATCCATAGTCTGCGGTTTAAAATTCACCGCACGCTTGCCGACACGTTTCTCACCGGGGAAATAAATCGAGTGACACAACCAGTTATCGTCGTCACGAACTTCAAAATCTTCACGCGCATGTGCTCCGCGAGACTCTTTACGCTCTTCTGCAGCTATAGCTGTTGCTTCTGCCACTTCCAATAAATTTTGTAACTCAAGCGCTTCGATGCGTGCAGTATTGAATGCATTGCTCTTATCAGTAATGGAGACATTTTCAATGCGCTTGCGCAATTCTGCCAATTGCTCAATGCCCTTCTGCATAAACTCGCCTTTGCGAAATACACCAAAATAATTTTGCATAATGGTTTGTAATTCTTTGCGCAGAACTGCAGCACTTTCACCGGTTGTCGAGCTATTAATTTTGTTCAAACGGGACATAGCTTTTTCTATGTCAGATTGTGATGCATCGCGATGCTCAACACCTTCACGCAAGGCTTTTTCAATGTAAAGACCAGCAGCGCGACCAAATACCACCAAATCCAACAACGAATTTCCACCCAGACGATTAGCACCATGTACTGATACACAAGCGACTTCACCACAAGCGAACAAGCCATCGATAACTGTGTCTTTTCCTTCTGCGTCAACTGTTAATGCTTGGCCATGAACATTGGTTGGAATTCCACCCATCATATAATGACAAGTTGGAATAACCGGAATCGGCGCTTTAACAGGATCAACGTGTGCAAAGGTACGCGATAATTCACAGATACCTGGTAATTTACTTTCCAACAATTCTTCACCAAGATGATCAAGCTTTAACAAAACATGATCACCATCCGGTCCACAGCCATTGCCTGCAATAATTTCGCGAATCATTGAACGCGCAACTACATCGCGACCAGCCAAATCTTTTGCATTCGGTGCGTAACGTTCCATAAAACGCTCACCGTGTTTATTAATGAGATAACCGCCTTCACCGCGACAACCTTCGGTGACCAATACACCGGCGCCCGCAATACCTGTTGGATGGAACTGCCACATTTCGATATCTTGAACCGGAAAACCTGCACGCAATGCCATACCTATTCCATCACCGGTATTGATATGTGCATTAGTTGTGGAAGCATAAATACGACCCGCTCCACCCGTAGCCAACACAGTCGCTTTTGCTTTTACATAAACCGTTTCACCATCTTCAATATTGATAGCAATAACGCCAACCACTGCGCCGTCTTGATTTTTCACTAAATCAACTGCAAACCATTCGTTTAAAAAAACGGTTTGGTTTTTTATATTGTTCTGATAAAGCGTATGCAATAAAGCATGACCAGTACGGTCCGCAGCTGCGCAAGTACGTGCCGCCTGACCGCCCTCACCAAAATTCTTGGATTGACCACCAAATGGACGCTGATAGATACGACCATTGGCAGTACGGGAAAAAGGTAACCCCATGTGTTCCAATTCAAACACGGCCTCAGGACCGACTGAACACATATATTCAATAGCATCCTGATCGCCTATGTAGTCAGAACCTTTGACTGTGTCATACATGTGCCAGCGCCAGTCGTCATTGGGATCATCACTGGCAATTGCGCAGGTAATTCCGCCTTGAGCAGATACAGTGTGAGATCGAGTTGGGAAGACTTTGGTAATTACCGCAGTTTTGTAACCTGATTGGGCCAGTTGCAGCGCAGCGCGCATACCCGCGCCACCGCCACCCACCACAATGCCATCAAATGTAATAGTGCGAAGATTAGCCATTAACGAATACCCCAAATGATTTCTATACCCCAGACCAAGTAGGTAACCGCGACAGCACCTAATATCAATTGGGCAAAAATACGTAAAAAGGTCGCTTTGCTTCCCAGCATACGAACTGTTAAATAGTCTGTTAGTACTGCCCACAAACCAATCCATGCATGAGAAATAAAGGAAAGCAAAGTGACCAGAGTGAAAACTCTCATCCACAAATGACTATATAAGGATTTCCATTGCTCAAAACTTAAATCAGGATTCAATGCCAAATAAGCCACAATAAAAATAGTGTATGCAGCCATTACCACACCACCAACTCGCTGAATTAACCAATCATAAAGACCACTGCGACCAAAACTGGTGACTGACGTTACCATACCCATATCCACACCCCTGCCAATACGATCAATACCAAGGCGAAAAATATCGCAATTTTAGCTCCTAATTGGCCACCCTTTAGTGTCTCACCAATTCCCATATCCATGGCCAGGTGACGAATACCCATTACCGTGTGATAAGAAAGTAAAGTCAAAATACCAAAAAATACTATGTGGCAAATCGGATTGCTGCCCAGGGTTTTAACCGCAGCAAAACTTTCCGGTGATTCCAGACTGGACTGCAACATCCACATCAGCACCGCGACCCCACCAAAAAGTAGAATGCCGGTAATACGATGTGTAATAGAAACGAGAGCAGTAATAGGAAGTTTGATCGTAGAAAAATCGAGATTGACGGGTCTTTTTTTGTTCACGGTTTTATTCACCTTATGCCTTTTGGGCCGGTTAAACTCATGCGCACTGGCAATGAAACAAAGACTAAATTCTGCTCTTATGACGAGTGCACCCTGCAAAACGCGCTGCATTATAGAGAGTGAGGTATGGAAACACAAACAAAAAACTGAGTAGAAACGACTCATTGATCTCTATAAAGGTAAACAAATCAAATTAACGATTTATTTACACAAGATACTGATTTCATTGAAGTATCGATCATAGTTTTGCCCCGAATAAGATCATAAAACTTCAATCCGCACCAGAGAGAGGCAAGCATATGAAATAAAGCAGAGAATTCAGCATCTGGCAAATTTCTATTTATGCATCTATAGGTATTTTTCTTATAGTTATCAGGCAAAAACTTTCGGTTTGCGAAACAACTTGTCTATAATGCGCCACCGAAAATGAAAATTTGTTAAAACCAACAGAAGCATAGGAGTCAGTAATGACTGACAAGAAAGCACATCTCACGATTGATGGTATTGATACGAAGATTGAATGTCCTGTTTTACCAAGCACTATAGGCCCTGCCGTTATAGACGTAACAGGAATCACCAAAAACGGATTCTTCACTTTCGACCCGGGTTTTATGTCCACCGCTTCATGTGAATCGAAAATTACATTTATTGATGGTGACGAAGGAATTCTACTCCACCGTGGTTACCCAATCGAACAATTAGCTGTCTCCTCTGATTATCTTGAAACTTGTTACTTACTTCTTAATGGCGAACTGCCGACTCAAGCACAAAAAGCCGAATTCACTGCTGAAATTAAAAAACATTCTATTGTCGACCCATCAATTGCCAATCTCATTAAAAGTTTTAAACGCGACGCACATCCAATGGCGATCTTATGTAGTGCTGTTGCTGCATTAGCCGCTGTATACAATGACGAAATTGATATCACTAACGCAGAGAGTCGCAAACTAACCGCTTATCGTTTAATTGGCCAAATGTCGACACTTTCAGCGATGGTTTACAAACATGGCAAAGGTGAGGAATTTATTGCACCAGATAGCAGCTTGTCTTTCGCTGAAAATTTTTTACACATGACCTTTGGTAAAGCTGGCCAAGCACCCAAAGTTAGCAAAACCATTGCTGATGCGATGGATCGAATTTTTATTCTGCATGCTGATCATGAGCAAAATGCATCAACATCAACCGTACGTCTATCCGGTTCATCAGGTACCAATCCATTTGCAGCGATTGCAGCGGGCATCTCAACCTTGTGGGGGCCAGCTCACGGCGGAGCCAATGAAGCGGTATTAAAAATGCTGGATGAAATTGGCACTATCGACAATGTCGAGTCCTGCGTTGATCGCGCCAAAGATAAAACATCTGGCTTCCGCCTAATGGGCTTCGGTCACCGCGTTTATAAAAACTTTGACCCTCGCGCTAAAGTCATGAAACAAACTTGCGATGAAGTATTGAGCGAATTGGGTTTACAAAATGAGCCTATGCTAGCAATTGCAAAAAAACTGGAACAAATTGCCTTGGAAGATGAGTATTTCATTGCAAAAAAATTGTATCCAAACGTGGACTTTTACTCCGGCATCATCATGAAAGCCATCAATATCCCAACTGAAATGTTTACGGTTATTTTTGCTTTGGGCCGCGCGGTGGGCTGGTATTCTCATTGGAACGAAATGGTCAGCGCCCCCTACAAAATTGGCCGTCCTCGCCAACATTACACTGGCAGCGTAAAGCGCGATTACCCGAAAAAGTAATTATTGTTGCTATAAAAAGCTGTTCTTATAAAAGAGGCCGCAAAATTGCGGCCTCTTTTATATTTCGACAAATAAAAATATTTATTCCATCGCACAGATTTATTTCCTAAACGGGATTTTAGCAGTCGTATGTGTCGCCGCTCGCCAGAGCCACTCCAAGGGACCGTAACGAAAATATTTAAACCAGAGGTACGCCATAATAATTTGAATAATCCAAAGTGCTACACCCAGCAAAAAACTGTTGACTTGCCCAAGATACGACCAAGCATGCAAACCAAAGCCATAAAAAATCGGAACGCAAATTAATGATTGACTGACATAAATACTAAGCGTCATTCGACCCGGCGCAGCCAAATACTTCAAAATACTTTTCAGCGCTGTGTGGTAAAGGATCACAAATAGAAAAATGCTGACGAGTGTCAAAGAAAGGTTTTGATAGGCGCTTAGAATATTAAATTGCAAATTTTTAGTTATTTCCACATGAGGAATTTTAGTAAACACATTTGCTCCAAAGGTGAGAAGCAGATAGATTATTATGGCGCAAGCCATCACAATGACGTAGGTATTTTTATGTTGTTTGTATTGAGCAAATAAATTCATTCTAGCGAGTAAAAATCCAAGCGTGCTCAACCCACAAATTGTCCATAATCGGCCACTTTCAAACATAAAAATCCATTTACTGGCATTGCCATTAAATGCATTGACTTTGATTACTTGAAGAAAACTGCCTTCCGCGTAAGTTGGCAGTACTTGCGAAGAAATACCATTCATAAAAGCAAAGGGATAAACAGTACCAAAATGGTTAATAAAACCAATAAATAACCAAGCAGGTATTTGCAGTAAAAATATCAGACTGACCAAAAATACAATTTTATTGGGTGCTGACCATAAAGGTATTAACAATAAACCACAGATTGCCAGGACTTGAAGTATATCGCCGCCGTAAATCAAGCCATGTAGATAACCTAGCCCCAGAAGCAGAGTGAGTCGCCACAAAAAACGCAATCTAAAATCGCGTCCCTTTTGTCGCTGATTATTCAAAATAATAAAAAAACTCACACCAAATAAAAATCCAAAAATAGCGAAAGACTTACCACCAAAAATAGCGAACAAGGCTGTATTCAACCAATGAGGGACTGCATCCAACCAGTAAATTTCATAGTACTCGGACATATGGATTAAAAATAAACCCATCAAGGCGTAACCCCTTAAGGCATCAAGTACTTCAATTCTTTCGTTATTCATTATTTTTTCCTCGGAATGAGCAATTTGGCCGGCAAACTTTATACCCCCTGTCAGGTAATTTGTCGAACCGTGAACAAATTCATACGCATTTAATCCCTGACTCCCCTTATACTCACCGCCACCAATAAATAAACCCAAGGACACAGTTATGCGATTTCTCGCCTATTTGTTGATTAGCCTATCATTCGTTTCCGGTATCTCTCTCGCTGACACTTCAATTCCACCTGAGCTGGAAGGTTGGCGTGGTTGGGTGTTGGATAGCCATAAGGATATTAACTGCCCGATCCTTTACAACAAGGATCAGAAAAACTGTATTTGGCCAACTGAGCTGTCTATTCAGGTAGCGCAAAAAAGCGGAAAGTTTGTGCAGACACTTGAAGTCTTTTCTGATGCATGGGTGAGTTTGCCAGGCAATAAAGATTACTGGCCTTCCGGGATAATCAATTTACCGGACAACCGCAGTCTGACAATTCGCGATAAAGACGGTAAACCTGAAGTTTTTTTAACGTTAGGGAAATATCAAATACAGGGAGATTGGACGTGGGACAAAACGCCCCGCACTCTGACGGTACCAGAAACATTTGGCATTATTTCTTTAGTGATTGAGGGTAAAACGATTAATTCACCTTTTATGGAAAGCCAGAATCAACTATTACTCAACGCCAGCAACCAAAAAGCAAATGTTGAGCATCTAGATAGTTTACAAATACGCGTGTTTCGACATATTCAGGATAACGTTCCACTGAAAATGATCAGTAGAATCGAACTTGATGTTAGCGGCAAAGAACGTGAGTTGCATTTGGGGCAAGCGCTTCTGGAAAATTTTCGCATCACCGGTTTTGAGAGTGACCTTCCCGCAAAACTTGAGAAAGATGGCAGCTTGCGTGTTCAAGCCAGATCTGGCTCCTGGACTATTCAAATTCAGTCTCGGTCGGTTAAATCCTTAACACAAATTCCTTTTGTAAAATTACACGAACAGAGAGATTGGCCGAATCAGGAAGTCTGGGTTGTTGAGCAACAACCGACTATACGCAATATTCAAATTTCTGGCATGCCGCCAATCGATCCGCAACAAACACAACTACCTGATGAATGGCGAACATTACCGGCGTATTTAGCTGAACCTGACACTGCTTTAAAACTTGAAGAATTGCAACGCGGCGGTGAATCCGCAAAAAATCAACTGGAATTATCACGTCAAATGTGGCTCGACTTTAGTGGTAAAGGCTACACACTAAAAGATGAAATTCGCGGCGAATTGCATCAAGGGTGGCGATTGGATACACAAAAACCCTATGCACTGCAAAGTGCTAACCTTGAGGGCGAGGCTCTACTCATCACCCAATTATCTCCGGATGCCAATGCAGGTGTAGAAATTCGCCAGCGAGAATTAAATCTTGAAGGTATCAGTCGCGTAGAAAATTTGTCAGCAATTCCTATCAGTGGTTGGTCCAGTGTATTTAATCGTGTTTCTACTGAGTTGATCCTGCCACCAGGATGGTCACTTATTACGGCGACCGGCACATCCTATGAAACCGGTAGCTGGTGGGAAAAGTGGACTCTTTGGACTTTCTTTTTAGTGTTGATTATTAGCGTTGCTTTGGCAAAAATTATTCGCCCTTGGGTCGGCGCTCTTGCCCTCACCTGCCTTATTATTATTTATCACCGTGCAGACTCACCCACCTTGATTTGGTTAAATCTCGCCGCAGTATTGGCAATTCTGCCTTACATTTCTGGAAAATTTAAAACCTGGATAAAAAACTATGGCTATTTAAGTTTTTTACTGCTCGGACTTTTTTTGCTGCCATTTTGTGTGCAGCAAGCACGCGAATTTTTTTATCCACAGCAAGAATATGCAGGAAAAAATATGCGCGATCAGTATTACTCTGAAGACAGTTTTTCAGACAACTTCATAGTTGGCGCATCCAAGAAACCAATGATGAAATCAGCTACTTCAATGCAAGATGATAGATTAGAAGAAATTGTGGTAACTGGCATAAAAGCATCACAAAAACAACAGATATATGCACCAAATCAAATTGTTCAAGCTGGCCCTGGCATTCCAGACTGGCACTGGAATTCTGTACAAGTCACATGGAATGGACCAGTTTTACCAGACGAAACCACACGTCTATTTTTGGTATCACCTTTTTGGAATCGTATTGGCAGCTTATTGAGCTTATTGTTACCACTCATTCTTGGTGGTGTTTTACTTCATCATTTTATTTCAGTAATAAAAGAGCCAACAGAAACTTCATCGCCAAATTTATCATCAGCTAACCTTTCTGGCATTTTGTTATTAGTCCTGATTCCATTGATGTCGATAATAACACCCAACAATGCACATGCTGATGCCATTATTGATAAAAAATTATTACAGGAATTGGAAAAACGATTAACAGTACCGGCAGAGTGTTTGCCTAATTGCGCAAGTATTGAGTCAGTACAGTTAAAGGCTGAGCTCAATCAATTAGCGTTGAAGATGAAGGTACATGCACTGGAAAAAATTGCATTTCCTCTGCCGAGTCAATCACAAGTTTGGTGGCCCTACTCTATTTTGGTCGATGGAAAAAATGCCAGTCTTTTGCAAACCAGCCAAGGCCAATTAATGGTCTATTTAGCAAAAGGGACGCATGACGTTCAGATGTTATCCAACCTGCAAAATCGCGATGAGCTGGATATTAATTTTGGTATAACTGCACACAACTTCGGCAGCCAATTGTCTGGCTGGCAACTGAGCGGCAATACTCAAGGCACTATTTCATCTGTTCAGTTACAACGGAATACTAATGAGAAAGAAAAGAATCGTTCCACTGAAGAACAACTCCGCCCCGATCCCATTCCTCCATTTGTTCTCATTAAAAGACAGCTGCATTTTGATTTGGAATGGAGTCTTTATACTGAAGTCTATCGTATGGCTCCTACAGAAGGAGTGATCAATCTTGATGTGCCATTACTCGAAGGCGAATCACCTTTGGATGGCAATACCAATCTGCAAAACTTTTCAGCAGACAAACGCAAATTACAAATTCAATTTGACAAACAGGAACAACTTATCCATTGGAATTCTCGTTTGTCCTTTAGCGATAAGATTCAATTGACAGCCGCTGAAGGTCAACCTTGGGTTGAAATATGGGAGTTGAACTCTTCACCTGTTTGGCATGTGGAATCTGACGGTATTGCCAGTATTCAACCTACTGATATAAATCAACCACAAACCTGGCAACCCTGGCCCGGTGAAACGATTAATTTATCCCTGAGTCGGCCTCAGGCTGTGGGCGGAAACTCATTGGTGATCGAATCAGTAGATTACAACTTGTCGCCGGCTGCAAGAGCGACCACATCCACATTGGATTTATCCATTCGCACCAACCAAGCAAATCAATTTGAATTTACGCTTCCGGAAAACTCGAGTCTTGATCAGGTACTACTGGATAACAATAGACTGCCGCTCAATCCAGTTAATGGGGTATTGCGCATCCCACTGCTTCCTGGAGAACAAGACATCAGCATTAGTTGGCAATCTACTATTGGTATCAGCACCTTAGTAAAAAGTCCTAACTTGAATCTTGGTTTACCTACAGCAAACCAATCTATCAACATCAACCTGTCAAATGACCGATGGACTTTGTTAGTAGGTGGCCCATCAATAGGACCCTCTGTTTTACTTTGGGGTATGTTACTGGTGATTTTAATCATTGCCACGCAACTGGGCAGGCACAAGCTGACACCTCTGTCCACTCGACAATGGCTGTTGCTCAGTTTGGGCGTAGCCACGGTTAACCTTTATATATTGGTATTGATCGCCTGCTGGTTTATGGTCCTGCAGTGGCGTCAGAATCTCGGGCATATTTCATCCAAGAGTCGCTTCAAATGGATGCAATTTGGGCTTTTCTGCTTATCAATACTCAGCTTATTGGCCTTACTTGGCGCCATACCCTATAGCCTTTTATCATCGCCAGACATGCATATTCAGGGCAATGGCTCGAGCGCCAACTACTTACGCTGGTATCAAGACATGTCTACAGGTGAATTAGCTCAAGCATGGGTAATATCACTACCTATGTGGAGCTACCAACTGGTGATGCTGGCTTGGTCATTGTGGTTAGCCTCAGCGCTTACAGGTTGGCTGGCCTGGGCATGGAAGGCGTTGGGAACCGGTGGGTTCTGGTATGCGTCGGATGAACTTATAAACACCACCACAAAAAACGCCTAATTGATTTCACCTCTCGCTGATGAATCTGCATAGAAATTTGCGGATTCATCTTGGATTGCTAGACTGAGCTTAATACAAAAAGTAATTTGGAATTTAAGCTAATGGCTCGATTAGTTATAGCAGTACTCCTATGCCTGATCACAAGCATTTCCTGGGCTCAGAATAATGTCATTCGAGTCAATGATAATGGTAGTGATCCAAATGCGGCTTATGTTATTAAAATGATGAAGCTTGCAATTGAACATATAGATACACCTTACACAATTGAAATCAATAGGGAACAATATTCCCAAGCGAAGGTGAATGAGGAAGTTCGTACTCGTGGACTATTAGATGTAGTTTGGACCACCGCTGATGCTGAAATTGAAAAAGCCCTTCTACCTATTCGAATTCCTTTACTCAAAGGACTTTTGGGTTATCGTATTTTTATCATCCACAAAAAAAATCAATTTAAATTTAGTCATGTCAACACACTCGACGATTTAAAAAAAATATCTATTGGCCAAGGCAGAACCTGGACTGACGCCAAAATATTGGAATCTAATGGACTTAACGTCATTAAATCCAATAAGTATCCAAACCTATTCTATATGTTGGATGGAGAAAGATTTGAAGCATTTGCCCGTGGAGTTAACGAACCATTTGGTGAATTGGCGCAAAGACCTGAAATGAAAGACTTAATGGTTGAAGAAACCTTACTCATTTCCTATAAAATGCCCTTTTATTTATTTGTAGCACCTGACAATCAAAAGTTGGCAAAAGAACTGGAGTTGGGTTTTAATCGTGCAATTGCAGATGGCAGCTTTGATAAAGTTTTCTATAACGACCCAAACATAAAAGATGTGCTTGATAAAGCCAACATGAAAAATAGAAAAGTGTTTTATTTAGACAATCCCTTTTTGACTAAAGAAACACCATTGGATAGAAAAGAACTTTGGTTTGATCCCAAAACAGCTCCCTAACGAATTCTATTATCATGATAAAACTTCTAATTCTTACCTGCTTGTTAACAGCTAGTTTTTGTGGAGCAGAGAATGTCATTAAACTTAATTCAGATCCTACTGATCCTACAGCACCTTATGCAATCAAGATGATCAACCTGGCATTAAGCCACATAGATAAGCCCTACAAAATACAGACGAGTTACGAAAAATATACCCAAAGCAAAACTAATGAAGAGTTAAAAAATGATGGCTCTATTAATGTAATTTGGGAAGCATCCGATAAAACCATGGAGGAAGAATTCAGACCCATACGTATTGGCTTATACAAAGGACTCTTGGGATATCGAATATTAATTATCAACAAAAAAAATCAACCAAAATTCGACAATATCAGAACCCTGGATGAGTTAAAGCAGTTAACTTTTGGGCAAGGTCGATTTTGGGCTGACACGAGAATTCTTGAAGCCAACCAATTTAAAGTCGTAAAAGTGACAAAATACACAAATATATTTTTTATGGTTGACGGTGATCGGTTTGACGCATTTCCCAGAGGAGTTCTTGAACCTTTTAGTGAATTAGAAAAACGACCTCAACTACCTGATTTGGCAGTTGAAAAGAATTTGATGATTGTATACAGAATGCCATTTTATTTATTTGTGTCTAAAAATAATGTTCAATTAGCAAAAGATTTGGAAGCAGGACTAAACAGTGCAATTAAAGATGGCAGTTTCGATAAAACGTTTTACGAAGATCCCTTAATACAAGACGCAATTAAAAAGGCCGATATGAAAAACAGAAGAATTTTTAATATCGACAACCCTGTTCTTTCAGCTGAAACGCCCTTGGACCGAACTGAATTGTGGCTAGATCCAAAAACACTTCCCTAAGCTGAATACACAACTCTATTCTCCATATACACAACAGGTGACATCATGAACTCAAACAGAAGACAGTTTTTAATTGGCGGTGGTATCACTGCACTTGCCAGTCAACTTTCAATAGGTGCAATGGCTGCAACAAAAACCGGATTGAAAGAAGTTTACAAAGATCGATTTTTAGTTGGAGCAGCAATTAATGCAGCAATTGCTCGAAATGATCACCCGGATTTAACTGAAATTATCAAACGTGATTTTTCGTCGATCACACCTGAAAATGCGCTCAAGTGGGAATCCGTTCGAAATGAAGATGGCAGCTGGAAATGGGAAGATGCGGATGCTTTTGTAGAGTTTGGACAAAAACATAAAATTCATTCTGTAGGTCATTGCCTGGCTTGGCACAGTCAGATTCCCGACTCAGTATTTAAAAACGATAAAGGTGAATATATTTCTGCGGCTGCACTCAGCAAGAAAATGGAAGAACACATTACCACTATTGTCGGTCGCTATAAGGGAAAACTAGCTGCTTGGGACGCAGTTAATGAAGCAGTTGGCGATGATAATCAAATGCGCAAAAGCCATTACTACAATATTTTGGGTGAAGAATTTATCGACAAAGCATTTCATCTCGCACACGAAACCGATCCTAATGCACATTTAATGTATAACGATTACAACAACGAAAAAGAAAACAAGCGTGAAGCAACTGTTGAATTGGTTAAACGCCTACAAAAACGTGGAGTACCTATTCATGGCTTGGGTATTCAAGCACACATTGCAGTAGGCGGCCCCAGTATCGAAGAAATAGAAAAGAGTATTATTGCGTTTCATAATTTAGGTCTGCGTGTTCACTTTACTGAACTTGATATAGATGTATTGCCTTTGGTTTGGGATTTACCAGTTGCTGAAATTTCAACTCGATTTGATTACAAGCCGGAACGCGATCCGTTTAAAACCGGCCTATCCAAAGAAATGAATGATCAACTTAGCAAACGCTACGAAGACCTATTCAAATTATTTATAAAACACAAAGACAAAATTGATCGTGTTACCGTCTGGGGCCTTACTGATGATACCAGCTGGTTAAATGGATTTCCCATCAAGGGTCGAACCAGTTATCCATTATTGTTTAATCGTGACCATCAACCTAAAGATGCCTATTATAAGATATTAAAACTTTAATATTGCTGAACGTAGTAGGGCTTAGAGAAGTTAGAATCAACTGCAATTAATTGCTGTTTAACTAAAGAGGTGAGTTTTAGCTCACCTCTTTAGTATCCAGTATTGACCAATAAAGCAATTTTAAACTAAAAACTCCAGTCCGCCATCAACCAAAATTTTGATGTATCTGTGAAGGATGCATTGGTATCACCCATTGAGTATTCGGCTAATTTAGCAGTCATCATAACTGCACCGAATTTACGGCTTAAACTAAAATCAATTTCACTACCAAAATCAATGCTATTCACATCAGAATCAAATTTGTGATAACTCAACATAGCTTGAGCACCAGCGAAAGTTATTCCAGCATTGATGTATTTATCTTCCAAACCTGCGGCAGGTGTTGCCAAAAATTTATCAGCCCAACCTTGAAATGCATGTAAAGTCGCCAAAGGTGTAGAAAAACCGTAGGCACCATTGTCGGAACCTAAAGATTCAAAACCACCAGTGAAACTAAAACGAGAAACTTTATAGGTTGCTTCGACCAGGATATAATCTGCGTCAAATAATTCCGCCGCTCCTGCATCTTTCTGCATAGCGTACTCAAGGTTATACAAGAATGAATCACCTATAGCACCCTGCCAACGCAAGCCAAATGTATCGCTGGTTAACCCTGCTTGTGATACCGGATCATTAACATCCAGAGAATATACGTAACCAATTAATTTGCCCGCACTAAAACCTGAATAACTTGCATTTAGAATATGACCATCAAGATGTAAGTCGCCCAAAACAGGATTCGATTCACCAAAAATACGATTCACATTTTTAATATAGGCGTAGGTAAAATTAGTATAACGAATAGTTTTGTTTGTCCAGGAAATACCATCGTACGTTTGTTCGTTTTGTCTCCAACCTACGTTTCCTATAAAACGTGAGTTATCCAGTATCAAACGTTGACGACCATATTTTACTTGATTATTAAAATCAGTGTAGGCGATAAAACCTTGATTCACTTCAGTTCCAATAGGATCAGCAATGACCGCAGTGGTCGCTGCAGGAAAACTGGTATCATTACCTGCACTGCGATAATCGACATCGTTGGTCATTTCGCTAACGTTATCCATTTCAATACCAAAACTAAAACCATTCCATGGACCAGATGTATATGAAAGACGGGTTCGCGTTGTCCAAGCGTCGGCTTCTCTATCCGTACTGGTATCCAATACATCTTCACTGACATCTTCATAGCGAGTACGAATATTAACTTTAATACTGCTGCCTTGCTGTACAGATTCAGTAAATGTTTTTGCTTCAACGGTCGACGCTAACACTAGCAATGAGCTTGCAGCTGATAGTGTTAATGGAATCATGTGTTTTTTCATAGAGCCTTCTCCAGATTTAATGTGACTTTAGGAATCGACATCGTTGATGTGTTTGAATAACCCAATGTTGATGTGATCTGAATCGACTAGAGCAACGCCTGTGCCAAGTGAAAAAAAATTCATTTTTTCTATTAAAAATTTCATGTAAATCAACGCGCTATTGGCTTTATATTTTTAAAAGATAAAAAAACATTAAAAAAAATCAAGCACCGAGTTGGTGAGCTCGCTGTTTTTAACGCACAGTTTGATTACTTTGATGATTTTAAAAGTGCCTATTGATTGTGCAAAACCAAGTTTATGAAAAATTGACAGTGCACTTATTTAAAGCAGAGAATAAATTTGATGTGGATTATTTGGTAAAGGAATAGTGCTTGGAGAGCATTAAAAGACGCAATCGCTTACGTCTTCTAATGATTGACAGACCAAAATTATCGAACCAAAACCCGTTTCTCTTTACCCTGATTTTTTTCCCAGCGGATATTAGAAAAAACCAAGTCTAATTTATGGCTAGACACCAAAGCAAAAGGCTCTATAACCAAGGAAAAAAGTTCGTGCGGTAGTCTATGCAGCCCAAAACTGGTGAGCACCTCAGGAAAAACATCAAGGCTCACACTTAGTGTTTTCCATCCCTCACCAACAATCGAAGAGAATTGATCAGTAATATCGATTTCAGAATTACAAGAAGGGCCGCAACCCAAACGTACCAGAACCGGGCCTTCAAGCGGCTGATTTATTTTTACATCAAACATCAGCGCAGACTCTGATTCATAATAATCACTTAATACCTGACGGTTATCTGTAGATAAAGCGACAATTCCTAGTCCCTCACCATTCCATTGCACTCGACGAGCATCTTCCTGTACATCCCGATCTATAACACTGACACTGACAGATGACACACTTGCCAAATTTCCATTCATCACATTTCGATCATTATTTTTGCCTTCCAGCAGAATAAAGTAAGGGGATATTGGGCGGCGATTAAATATTTCAAACACATCGGAACTGTTAGTCTCCACAAGCCCCTCTTCACTCAACTCGCCCAATTGACATTCTTCGCCATAAGCCATGCCAAAACCATAAGCGAAAAGAGGATCGTAATTTTCATCTCCAATATTTAGTGGCCCATAATCCGGCGTTTTAGGCCAGGAAAAACTTAAACGTCCCTTAATCGGATGTTCAATCTCACCAGATGCAGATTTGAAAAGAACATCAGCTATGCCGCCACCCTCAGTGCCCGGCTGCCAGATAACGACAAATGCATCCGACGCATTTAACTCACGGTTAATCCACATAGGACGACCGGTCACAAAAAGCGCTACCACTGGAATTCCTTGAGATTTAAATTTTTTAAGCAAGTCTATATCCCGAGTATTACCTACTTTGAGAAGCTGATGCTGCACGTCACCCTGCATTTCTGCGTAGGGATCCTCACCAAAAACTACAATTGCAACATCAGGCTTTTCGTCAAAATGTCCTTCCGGACTTAAAATCGATTTACCACCAGCTGCTTTAATCTTTGATTCGATTCCCATCCAAATAGTCGTGGCGCCAGGAAAATCAGCCATAGTATTGCCGGTACCCTGCCAGTTCACTGACCATCCACCCGTTTGTTTGCTGATATTGTCCGCACCATCACCCGCGACTAAAATGTTTAATTTCGGCGAAAGCGGTAATAATTGGTTTTTGTTTTTCAGCATCACTAAAGATTCACGCACAGTTTGCCTGGCAACTGCTCGATGTGCTGGCGCTCCCAACAATTCATCGCGACCAGCAAACGGGCGAGTTGAAGGCAAGCCTTTACTCCACAAATCAGCACGAAGCTTTACTCGGAGGATACGGCGAACTGCGTCATCACAACGCGCCTGTGGTATGACACCGGATTTAATTTGATCCAATGTATTGTGATATAGCTGCTTCCAGTCAGGATCAGGAACCATAAAAATATCCAAACCAGCATTGATCGCCTGAGGGCAATTCAATACCGTTGCACCCGCAACAAAACCATGACCATTCCAATCACCAACAACCAGGCCATCAAACCCTAATTTGTTTTTAAGTACATCGGTTAAGAGATATTTGTGTCCATGCATATGCTCGCCGTGCCAGGAGCTAAAAGACGCCATTACGGATTGAACACCGGTTTCTATCGCACTGATGTAACCTGCCGCATGAATTTCATATAATTCTTCTTCACTTGCCAAACAGTTACCACGATCAATGCCATTTTGCGTACCGCCGTCTCCTATAAAGTGTTTGGCTGTTGAGATCACTTTGGTAAGAGACAAAAACTCATCAGTATTTGCAGAACCCTGTAATCCTTCAACCATATAACCCGCATATTCTTTTACCAGATCAGGATGTTCTGACCAGGATTCATAGGTACGCCCCCAACGATCATCTCGCACCACAGCAACCGTGGGGGAGAAATCCCAATCCAATCCTGTTACTGCTATTTCTGTCGCGGTAATTTCGCCAATTTTGCGAATCAAATCCGGGTTACGCATTGCACCAAGGGCGATATTGTGAGGAAATAAAGTCGCTCCAACTATATTTCCTACCCCGTGAACCGCATCGGTACCCCACATAATTGGAATAGCAATTTTTCCATCGGAAGTATCCATAGACGCCTGATAGTAAGCATCAGCGATGGCAAGCCAATCTGCTGCTTTGGAATGACGATTATTGTTGGGAACAGAGCCGCCACCATTTAAAACGGAACCTATGTGAAAATCCTTAACATCTTGCGCGGTCACCCAACGGATTTCCGGTTGGATTATTTGACCCACTTTTTCTTCCACACTCATCTGCGCCATTAATTCATTAATTTTGGCTTCCAACGTAGAATCTGTTTTAACTTTACTGGCGACTTTTTGCCACAACACGAGCAACCTCCATAAGAATTTGGCTAGCTATAAAGAAATCGGCTTACCCTCTATGCTAGTTGAATAAATCAGTTTCGCGCAAACGAAAGGCGCGTTAAGCTACTATTCGATGACAGCGCTGTCAAACAAAACTGCTGGAATAACGTCAAGAAAAGCTAAGAGGCCATAAACATCTTGCATCCAAGTAAATTTTCAAATTATAGGCTACTGATCATTGGTTTAAATAATGCTATCCTCGCGCCACTTTTTTAATTACCCGATGAGGTCAATATGAATTTATTAGTAGCGGACATAGGCGGCACCAACGGTCGATTTGGCTTGGTAGACTATAACCCTCAAGTCTATTCTTCAGGTAATATTAATTACACATCTGCAAAACAAGTCACCCTGAAATGTGCTGAGTATCCTGACATGGGCAGCATGATTCAAGATTGCTGTAAGCAATTAAACGTCACCCCTGAGTTTGCCTGCATTGCGATTGCTGGACCCATTGAAAATGGTGAAGCAATTATGACCAATTTAAATTGGCAATTTTCAATTGAAGATTTACGCAAGTCGTTAAACTTCAAAACTTTGCATGTAATTAATGATTTTGCTGCGCATGCTTTTGCTGTTCCTTATCAACAAGCTGACGAATTTTTTACTCTGCATTACGGAAAAGAAAACAACCATTGCCCTATTCTGGTCATGGGACCAGGAACAGGTTTTGGAATGGCGCAATTGGTTCCCAACAATGGCTCATGGTTTGTCATCCCTACTGAAGGTGGCCACGCCAGTTTTGCACCAACTAACGAAAAAGAATTGCAAATCAAACGTGTTTTATTAGAAAAGCAAAATCACGTATCCGTTGAAAATATTATGTCAGGTGCCGGTCTGGTTAATTTATATCATGCATTGGCTACGATTGCGGGCGTCGCACCACAAGATTATTCTCCGGCAGATGTTAGCAGCAAAGGCATGTCCAACACGGATTCAATCTGTCACGATGCGGTATTAACTTTCTGTGATGTATTGGGCGAAGTTGCTGGTGATAAAGCATTATCTACTGGCGCGCGTGGAGGCATAGTTATTACTGGCGGCATTCCCGCAAAATTATTGGATATGATTCCGAAATCCAACTTTATGGAACGATATAAGAACAAAGGGCCTTTAGCAGACTACGTAAATGATATTACTATTCGGGTAGTGCTAAATGATAAAGCAGCTTTAGTGGGATCAGCCGCTTGGTTAATTCATAACACACCAGAACTAAAAAAATAACAGCGGAAAAGGGCAAGGTTATTCCCCGCCAAAAGCGGGGGTTACAAATTAAAATTAGTGCCTTATTAACCAACACTGATGTATTTTGGTGTTGCGCTTAAAATCTTCATCTAGCGTTTTAGCCGTAATATTTTCGATTCGATAATCCTTCAACGCGTCTGCATCCAACTCAAAACTACGCAGGTTATTAGAAAAAATTAGCGTGCCTTTTTGATCGAGAGCTTGCATAGCCTTATGAATCAAATCCACGTGGTCTCGTTGAATATCCAAAACGTCATCCATACGCTTTGAGTTTGAAAAACTTGGCGGATCCAATAAAATCAAATCAAATAGCTGATCATTTTCCGCTAACCACTGAATACAGTCACTTTGCACCAATCGATTTTTAGATTCACTTAACCCATTCAATGCAAAGTTTTTCCTGGCCCAATTTAAATAAGTATTCGACATGTCAACACTGACAGTATATCGGGCACCGGCAATTGCAGCATGCACGCTGGCAGTTGCGGTATAACAAAACAGATTTAAAAATCGACTGTCTTTTGCTTGACTGGCAATTAATTTACGTACGGGTCGGTGATCCAAAAACAAACCTGTATCCAAATATTGCCAAAGATTGATATGCAATTTGCAATCGCCTTCCTGCACACTAAATAAATCCCCTGTTGGTGCTTCTTGTACCTTTTCGTACTGGATTTTGCCTTTATTGCGACGACGTTGTTTGTAACTGATTTGTGACTGCGGAATATTTAACATGTAAGGCACAGCCAAAGTGATTTCCTGAAAACGCGCAATCGCTTTATCTTCATCAATAGATTTGGGTGCTGCATATTCCTGGACATGTGCATAGACTTTTTCTGGCTTGCCCGGCTGGGTTTGACCGACGTAAATATCAATGGCTGCCGAATACTCTGGCATATCAGCATCGTACAATCTATAGCAACTGATTTGATTGGACTTAAGCCATTTATCCAATTGTTTTTTATTTTTTTGCAGTCGATTTGCCAACATTTGTGCGCCTGGGGTGAGGGCTTGCTCACGCTCTTCTTGCGACGCCCGCTTAACTTTTTCTTCTGCTAGTTGACGCCTGTTTTCGTCAGCACTGAAACGCTCATCTTGCTCAACTCGGCTTTTTACAAAGGTTTCCTGATCAATACTGAACGTTAAAACTTCACTGGCGATTGTACCGTTATAAAATTTGTATTTTTTATCTGCACGCAATCCCATTTGTTTTCCGAGTTCGGGATTACCGGTAAAAATCGCAGCATGCCAACCTTGGAACTCATTACGCAGCCGTTCACCCAGATGCGCATACAATAACTTCAAGGCTTCTATATCACCCAGACGTTCGCCATAAGGTGGGTTGGTTAAAATAAGTCCGGAATTAATTTGCTTATGTGTCGGCTTTTTAAATTCACCGATTTCTTTTCGCGAAACACGTAACCAATGATCTAATTCTGCGGTGACAATGTTTTCTTCTGCCGCACGAATCACTGACAGATCAGCATCGTAACCACGAATTTCTGGCAAATTCATATTGGCTAATCCCAATTTTTTTCGTTGATGCGCCTCATCACGTAACTCCAACCAAATATTATTTTGGTGATTCAACCAACGCTCAAATCCGAAGCTCGCACGAAACAATCCCGGTGCTATATCCGCCGCAATCATAGCGGCTTCAATTAAAAAGGTACCTGATCCACACATAGGATCCAATAGGGCACCGCCTTCTTTCGCAATTTGCGGCCAGCCCGCGCGCAATAAAATGGCCGCCGCTAAATTTTCCTTTAAAGGAGCAATACCTTGTTTCAAGCGATAACCGCGCCTGTGCAAACTATCACCAGATAAGTCGATACTGAGAATCACATTATTTTTTGAAAGACGTGCGTTCACACGCAAATCCGGATCACGCTTGGCAATTGATGGTCGAGAGCCGGAAAATTCTCGCAAGCAATCAACAATTGCATCTTTTATTTTCATTGCACCAAATTGCGTATTGCGGATTGCATCATTGGTGCCAATAAAATCAATCAATAAAGTCCCACTTGGACTGAGATGCTCTTGCCAGGGAATTTCACGCGTTGCGTCGTAAAGATCCTCTTGACTGGACACAGGAAATGTTGCGAGAGGCAGCAGAATTTTATTGGCCAGACGAGACCAAAGATTCACTTTATAGGCCAGACGAATATCACCTGTAAAATAAACACCGGCAACCGTCTCACGCAGATCAGTTGCGCCTAGGTCAATTAATTCTTGATAGAGCAACCCTTCGAGGCTTTTGGGGCAGGTGGCAAAAAATTGGTAAGTCATGCAAAGGGCACTCAAAAACACGAGTGCGAAGTATACCTAGCTGACTTTTTCTAATACATCCATTTCTTGATGACACTTGATAATTAAATTGGCATATACACCTTTCAGCTCAGACAAAGCACGTACCAGAGTCGATTTATCATCGTGATTAGCCGCAATGACTTTTTCGATAAGATTCGCACAAATTGCATCCAGCTGGCGAATATGCGCCCAATCCTCTCGCTTGGTTGCCAAAGCTAACTCTTGCTGTACTGAACGCAAAGCAGCTATGCCTGATTCACCCACATAAACCGGATCTTTTATCAAATGTAATGACATAATCAGTTCCTCTCCGGAGCAATTGCATCCCATGCTTGTTTGATCTCTCCCAACAAGCGGCCACATTCATCCAAATACTCTGGCTTATTTTCATGATTAGCCTGTATTAATCGACGAATGACATAGTCGTATAAATTTTCTAAATTTGCGGCCAGATGCCCACCTTCAGAGTCATTCAAACTGCCTTGCAGCCCACCTACAATTGCAACGGCCTTACCAATTAATTCGCCTTTTCGAGCTATCTGTTTCTGTACCATCGCGCCTTTTGCTTGTGCAATTCGCTCCAGTGCTCCCTCAAATAACACTTGAATCAAACGATGCGGATTGGCATCTTCGACACTGGATTGCACTTTGACGCTTGAATAACGCTGGGCAGCAGAATAAGCATTCATAAAATACCTTTCTTTATAGGTTTGAGTGGATGATCAATTAAATCTGCTAAATCTAGCGGCACAAAGTAGGAATACTTTAATCATCTTTTTTCAAACTTCTCACCCCAACTATTCCTTTCAGTAACTTCTATAACAACAGGCTTGCGCAAGTTATAATACTGTATATAATCACACTAACTGTATAAATACACAGACTCCGGAGTCACCTAATGATTAACCTTACAAGTCGCCAAGAACAGGTTTTAAATCTCATTAAATCTTACGCTGATGAGACAGGCTACCCTCCTACACGCGCTGAAATTGCAAGTATTCTGGGTTATAAGTCTGCCAACGCAGCTGAAGAACACATTAAGGCACTAGCCAGAAAAGGCGCCATTGAAATTATCCCCGGGGCATCTCGAGGCATTAAGCTTCCAGAAGTTCAACAAGGTATTCCAATTATTGGGCAAGTTGCTGCTGGCAATCCCATTTTGGCGCAAGAGCATATTGAAGATTACTGCAATATTCCCAATCAGTTTTTTAATCCCGCTGCCGATTACTTCTTGCGCGTAAAAGGCATGAGTATGAAAGACATAGGTATTTTTGATGGTGATCTACTGGCAGTTCACAGCACACAACAAGCTCGTAATGGACAAGTTGTAGTAGCACGTATAGATGAAGAAGTGACCGTAAAACGCTTCAAAAAAACCAACAACAGTTCGGTTGTTGAGCTTTGGCCGGAAAATCCCGACTTTGATGTGATCACTGTTGATCTACGCAAACAAGAATTTACTATCGAAGGCTTAAGTGTAGGAGTAGTTCGCCGTGACTAATTCACAACTATTTCAAACAGCTCCCGGTCCTGTAAAAACAGCTGGGGTTACTGAACTGGTACTGACTAGCAATGCACCTGAGCAGTTACATATGTTACTACCTATGTTGGCCTATTTGAGCCATAACTCAAACAATCGCTGGATAACTTGGGTTGCGCCAAAACACTTAAATCGAGAACTATTGGCTGCTTATGGCGTTAATACCAAATGCATCCGCTTGATTCATTCGCAAGAGGAAAATCCACTCTGGTTAATTTGGGAAGCTCTGGCATCAGGTACAAGCAATACAGTTATCGCCAGCCCAGGCCGATTATCAGAAAAGGAATTAGTTCAGTTAGAAATTGCAGCTGCGAAGGGAGAATGTCAGGGATTATTGTTGCGGACTCGACACGAATAGCGATTTATCAAATTAATGCAAAATATACTGATCAGACTCATGATCCAAGGTACTTTCCATAGACTCGCCCTCTTCCTGAAACTCGTCATCCAGAAGTCCATCTTGAGTTTCATCATTAGCCGCATCCATTCCTGCCTCAATCATTGCTTTGGCTACGGCAAACTTGGACTCACCTAAATAATTAAGTGATTCTTCTGAAAATTGGATTTTAACTAAAGGCTCCGCGCTTTCGTCTTCTGCGCGACGCAAGACCACATCTCCGCAGGAAAGCTCAACGATTTCATACAATGAAGAAGACATAAATTACACCCCACAATTGAAAGCGCCGACATTCTACCATCAGCTGTGGGGTGTGACTAAAACTAATTTAAACGTTCCAGAACAGTTGTAATACCTTGCCCCAAACCAATACACATTGTTGACACACCGAGGTCCACATTGCGATCCTGCATAACCGTCAATAATGATCCGGTAATCCTTACACCTGAACAGCCAAATGGATGTCCAAGTGCAATTGCTCCCCCATGAACATTGACCATATCATTCATTTTATCGAGTAGTTTCAGGTCTTTCAGTACTGGCAATGCCTGTGCTGCGAAAGCCTCATTGAGTTCAACTGCACCTATGTCATCCATAGTTAAATTAGCGGATTTTAAGGCTTTTTCAGTTGAGGGGACCGGACCATAGCCCATAATGGATGGATCTACGCCAGCCAACCCTAAAGAAACGACTTTAGCAATAGGTGTTAATCCAAGAGATTTTGCGCGCTCTGCTGACATAACTAACATTACTGAAGCGCCATCCGATAACTGTGATGACGTCCCCGCAGTCACTCGACCATTTTTTGGATCAAAAGCCGGAGGCAATTTAGCCAAAGTTTCAACTGTAGTATCGGGACGAATGGTTTCATCTTGATCCACCATAATTGGGAATCCATCTGCATTGTGTCCGGCAACCGCAATTATCTCTTTTGAAAACTTTCCTGTTGCTCTTGCTTGGGCAGCCAATTGATGTGACCGAGCACCAAATTCATCCATTTGTTGGCGATTAATGCCATGTAACAGCGCCAAATATTCAGCTGTCATACCCATATTTCCAGCCGCTTTTGCAACTGATAATCCTAACAAGGGATTAATGCTAACGGATTCATACATAGGCAAGTGTCCCATATGCTCAACGCCACCAATCAAATAAACGTCCCCCAGTCCTGCACGGATATTTGCCGTAGCAATATGTAATGCAGCCATTGAAGATCCGCACAAGCGATTAATGGTTTGAGCCGGGACTGTATGCGGTAAATCAGCCAGCAATAAAATATTACGCGCAACATTGAAGCCCTGCTCTTCGCGTTGCATGACACAACCCCAAAGCAAATCATCAATAGTAGATGGGTCAAACGATGGATTGCGCGCTAACAATCCACGAATGATTGCCGCCGAAATATCATCAGCTCGCACATTGCGAAAGCAACCATTCTTTGAACGCCCCATAGCACTGCGAGCAAAATCAACAATAACGGCATCACGTGGTTGTACACTCATTTTATTTTCTCCTTAGCCGTAGAATTTTTGATTGTTAGCAGCAAGTGCTTTTAGATTATCTGGCGCCACATAAAGTGCACCTAATGTTGAAAACTTTTCAATTAAATCACAGAAATTTTTTGCACCGATTGAATCAATCCAACGAAAAACTCCTCCGCGAAATGGAGGAAATCCAGTTCCATAAACCAATGCCATATCAGCTTCTGCAGCAGTCTCAACTATACCTTCTTGTAAACAACGAGCAAGCTCCGTTGCCATTGGGATCATCATACGAGAAATTATATCTTCATCAGAAATTTCAATTTTTCCAGTGATACCAGGCTTTAAAATATCGACGACTTCCGGTGCGACAACTTTTGCGAGCTTGCCTTTTTTATCCAATTCGTAATTATAAAAACCCATATTGTTTTTTTGTCCAAAACGACCTGCTGCAAATAAGGCATCAGTACAGGATGTGAAATCACGTTGCATACGATCAGGGAATCCTTCAGCCATCACTTTTTCTGCATGAACAGCGGTATCGAGCCCTACTACATCCAATAAATATGCAGGCCCCATAGGCCAACCCCAGGTTTCCATTAGTTTATCGATACGTTGAAACTCAACACCATCGCGAATTAAAAGTGAAAAACCAGCAAAATAAGGAAACAATACTCTATTCACTAGAAAGCCTGGGCAATCTTTAACAACTATAGGTTTTTTACCCATCGCATTAGCGTAAGCCACTGTTCTGGCAATTGCAGTGTCAGATGTCTTAACCCCGCGAATGACTTCTACCAAAGGCATCATATGCACCGGATTAAAAAAGTGCATGCCGCAAAAATTTTCAGGGCGCTTCAATGATTCAGCTAAAAAGCTAATAGAAATTGTAGAAGTATTGGATGCAATAATGGTATCTGTACTGACTTTATCTTCGACTTCCGCCAACACTGATTTTTTTACTTTTGGATTTTCAATTACCGCTTCGACAACTATATCAACCTGATCAAAACCATCATAAGTTAACGCGGGTTCAATGCGATTTAAAATTTCGCCCATTTCAGATGCTGTCATCTTTTTGCGGTCAACACGCTTGGTCAGTAATTTATTGGCTTCGCTTAATCCCAGATCAATACCCTTTTGTGCAATATCCTTAAGCTTAATGGGAATGGATTTCGATGCAGATTGGTAAGCTATTCCGCCACCCATAATGCCAGCACCCAGGACTGCAGCACGCGCAATTTTCTTATCCGCTTTTTTCTCCCAACTTTTTGCTTTCTTCCCTAAAAATTGTTCGCTAATAAAAAGTCCTACCAAGGAATGAGCTACCGGTGTACTCGCCATTTTGGCAAAATTTTCCGCCTCACATTGCAAAGCTTCATCACGTCCTTTATCTGCAGCTTTCTGCATAGCTTTGATTGCCGAAACCGGAGCAGGATAATTTTTGCCCGCTTGACCTCCAACAAAAGCCTTGGAAGTTTCAAATGCCATCATAGATTCAATAAAATTTAATTTCAGGGGTGATTTTTTTTGCTCCCGACGAGCAAGATAATCAAACTTACCTGAAATACATTCTTGCAATGTCGCTATCGCAGCTTCTCGTAATTTTTCCGGCTCAACAACGGCGTCAACGACACGTGCAGTCAATGCGTCAGCTGCAGAATTTTCTGTTCCACCTGCAATCCATTCAACGGCAGTATCAAGACCAGCAATTCGCGGCAATCGAACAGTTCCGCCCCAACCTGGAATAATGCCTAATTTTGTTTCTGGTAGGCCTATCTTTGCAGCAGTGCTGGCAATTCGATAATCGCAGGCTAAACACAATTCCAATCCACCACCTAATGCAAAACCATTAATCGCAACCACAGTAGGAAATGGCAAATCTTCCAATCGACAATTATTTTGATTATTCGGCGCTAAATGCGCCGTAATTTGATCGGGAGACAAACCGAATACTGATGTGAACTCCATAATATCCGCGCCAACAACAAATGCGTCTTTTGCACTGGTTATAAGTAATCCCTTGATATTTTTTGATTGTTCCAGAATATCCAGAACCTGCGACAACTCAGTGACAGCCAAGCGATTAAACTTGTTAACTGATTCTCCCTGAAGATCAAAACAGAGTTCGGCTATAGCATCAGTTTGTAAGGTGAGAACAAAGGCTTTTCCTTGAAACATAATCAATATCTCTCGATGGGTGAATTTTTAATGAGTGTAGCAGTTGTCTATCAGCTCCGAAAAAGCAAAGTAACATTAATTGATTATTGATTTAAATCGACACTGGCGACTACCACTTCCGCAATCTCCGAATAGGGATTTGCAAAATTATAGATTTGTTCACGCCTGATATAAAAACCATCTCCCTTGGTCAACCTGTAAACCTGCGTTGCCATGTGTAAATTGAGATTACCTGTGATGATCCAACCAGAGAAATCAGTAGACGCCGAAGTCTTTGAAGTAACACAAGACAATGGAAAGTCCTGACGTGAAAGCAGTATTTGTTGGCTCACACCCTGTTGACGAAAATGTTGAATCAACACCCCATCAATTGATGTGTGAGCCTGAGCACTAATCTCCCGCGCACGAATAACCGGAGATTGATCAGGTAGAAGCTGGCAAGAAAAAAACTCCGCCAAAGTCATTGGAAAGGCATCTATGATTTTATGGAGGCTTTGTACGCTGGGGCTGATCTGCCCCTGCTCAATCATGGAAATATTGCTATTGGTCATGCCGGCACGCTTCGCCAACTCTCGCTGCGACAAGCCGAAGGCCTCCCTTACCACTTTAAGCCTATAACCAAGTGAAGCATTAAATGATAAGTCTGGCTGCACACCTTCTGCAGTAGATAAATCTGCATCCAACATAATTTCTCACTGTATTGACTGAAAAATTTGATCGATGAAGATTGATGCAATAAATCTAGGCTTTGGAAGCCAATAATGCATCTCGCTCATTAGTTGGCAAATTATCAACGATCAACTGATAAGAATGGTCAATCATACGTTGAATTTGTACAGCAGGTATAGATCCGTCCAGCATGATGGTATTCCAGTGTTTTTTATTCATCTGAAACCCAGGATGTACCGCGGGATACTGCTCACGAAGTTGAATAGCCAAATCAGGGTCACATTTGAGGCTGACACGCGGCGTTCCGCCCTCGGAAGTCAGGGTGGCAAACATTTTATGGCAAACTTTATAAACCGCCAGATCCTGCTCCCCGGATGGGAACATTTCTTTAGATTGATGCTTGCTCAATAAATATTGTTGAGTAGAAAGAAAATCCATGTTTTAGTCCTTTATCGAACAACTCTTGTGATCGATGACAGTAAGGTTAAACACACTAGTATGATTTAAAACCGCGCTATTGTGCATGAGTCCGGTTACAAACGATATAGCTTATGGCATAAAACTCATCAAAACATCATTCGCGTCTTGAAATCCTCATGCTGACAAGCCTAGCATAAGCCTTCTATAGTCCAACAGAAGATCTTTAGTTAATACATATTTTTTGTAAAGATAACTTTGACAACCGATTAAAAAGAAGTTCGACGATACTCCCTATATTCTGGAATCCAGAATTGCTTATCCAGTGCATTAATTATTGATTCCTCTGGAATTGCCAACGCCACACCATCCGCAATTGCCTGTTTGTACACGGCAAATGCAATATGGCGACTAACTTCTCTTATTTCGGACAAAGGTGGTAGTAACGAGCCATCCGGGTATTTACTGGCTGGAGAAACTTCAGCCAAGGCGATACTTGTTATCATCATCATATTGTCAGTAATCCTACTTGCACCAGAGGCAATCACCCCTAAGCCCAACCCTGGAAATATGTAGCTGTTGTTACATTGACCTATTTCAACCATTTTGTCACCCATATCAACAGGTTCAAACGGACTTCCGGTCGCAACCAACGCATCTCCATTAGTCCAGCGAAGTATATCAGCAGGCTGTGCTTCAACTTGTGAATTAGGGTTAGATAAAGCCAACACAATTGGACGGGAGGAATAACTATTGAGTTTTTCAATAATGGATTTAGTAAACAGTCCAGGCTGTCCAGATACACCAATTAAAACTGTGGGCTTAGCCGCGCTGACAAGATCTTCGAGGCCGAGATCCTTGTTCAAACCCCAGGATGCCACTTGTTCGTCAGACGTTGCCAGGGGTCGCTGAAAATCCAGAAGATGGCAGGACGAGTAAAGTAATAGCCCTTCTTTGCTGAACAAGAAGACTTTTGCACGTGCCTCGTCGAGACTCAAACCTTCACGAACCATTTGTTTGATTATATGATCCGCAATCCCACAGCCTGCAGATCCAGCACCAGCAAACACAACTCGCTGATCTGACAATTTCTCCTTTTTAGCACTGCAAGCAGACAACAAAGTTCCTACCACGACTGCGGCCGTTCCTTGAACATCATCATTAAAACAACACAATTCGTCACGATAACGCTGCAATAAAGGCGTGGCATGATCCATGGCAAAATCTTCGAATTGTAATAAGACTTTCGGCCATCGACGCTTTAACGCTTTGATGAACATATCCACAAATTCATAATATTCGTCGCCAGTAATTCTGGGATGACGCCACCCCATGTACATGGGGTCCTCCAACAAACTCGCGTTATTAGTCCCCACATCCAAGGTGACAGGCAAGGTATATGCTGGACTGATTCCACCGCACGCGGTATACAAACAAAGCTTCCCAATAGGAATTCCCATGCCGCCGATTCCTTGATCACCCAAGCCTAAAATACGCTCACCGTCTGTCACTACTACTACTTTGACATTGTGTTTAGTAGCATTTTGCAAAATATCGTCAATTCGATCTCTATCTGGATAGGAAATAAATAATCCACGTTTACGTCGATAAATTTTTGAAAATTGCTGACAAGCAAGACCAACCGTCGGAGTGTAAATCAACGGCATAATTTCTTGTAAATGGGCAGTTACCAAACGGTAATAAGCGGTTTCATTGATATCTTGAATGTTGCGCAAATAAATATGTTTATCCAGAGGGTTTTGAAAAGAACACATCTGTTGATACAACCGAGATTCTTGTTCATCAATCGACTCTATTGTGTAAGGCAAAAGTCCTTCAAGATTAAATCGCTGACGCTCCTGTTGCGAAAACGCACTGCCCTTATTTAAAAGGGCAGACTCTAACAATGCAGGCCCGGCAAATGGAATATAAATTGGTCTTTTTTTTGGCATTTAATCAACTCCCGGAATAGTTTTTCTTTTCAGTAACATTCAAACAAAAACAAACTGTATAATCGCCGACCCTATTTAAATCATTTCTGTCTGCGTCATTAAATCGAAGCAGAGCAAGCTAAAGAGTCAGTTATTGCCATGGAAAAAACCTATCAACCACATGCTATCGAACAACATTGGTATCAAACCTGGGAAGAAAAAGGCTATTTCAAGCCTGCCGGCAATGGCACACCCTACTCTATGATGATTCCCCCACCCAATGTCACTGGTAGTTTGCACATGGGTCATGGCTTCAACAATGCTGTAATGGACACAATCATACGCTACAGACGAATGAAGGGCGATGACACTCTATGGCAAGTAGGCACAGATCATGCCGGAATTGCGACGCAAATGGTGGTTGAGCGTCAACTAGCTGCTCAAGGTATTAGTCGTCACGATTTGGGGCGCGAGAAATTCCTCGAAAAAATCTGGCAATGGAAAGACGAATCAGGAGGCACTATCACCCGTCAAATTCGTCGATTGGGTTCATCTGTCGATTGGAGTCGTGAACGCTTTACTATGGACGATGGACTATCGAAGTCGGTGCAGGAAGCTTTTGTTCGACTATTTGATGATGGATTAATTTATCGAGGCAAACGTCTTGTTAACTGGGACCCAAAACTTCACACCGCCATTTCTGACCTGGAAGTCGAAAATCACGATGAAAATGGCTCTCTCTGGAATTTGCGTTATCCCTTGGCAAACGGCACCACAGCTGATGGCAAAAACTATTTGGTTGTTGCAACCACCCGTCCTGAAACCATGTTGGGGGATAGCGCGGTTGCTGTTCATCCAGAGGATGAGCGTTATAAATCTTTAATTGGTCAATTTGTATTGTTACCCTTGGTTAATCGATTAATTCCAATCATTGCAGATGATTATGTTGATCGTGAATTTGGAACTGGTTGCGTAAAAATCACACCGGCTCACGACTTTAATGACTATGAAGTCGGTAAACGTCACAACTTACCCCTGATTAATATTCTGGATAAAAATGCTGCTGTTTTAGCTAGCGCACAAATTTTTAATTACGATGGCAGTGTAAATTCACAAATTGAAAATCACCTTCCAGCAGAATACGCAGGATTAGATCGTTACGAAGCACGCAAACAAATAATCACCGAATTTGAAACAAATGAACTCCTGGAAAAAATTGATCCCCACGCATTAAAAGTTCCTCGCGGTGATAGATCGGGTGTTATCATTGAACCCTGGCTGACTGATCAATGGTATGTCAGCACCAAGCCTTTAGCGGAACCTGCAATTGCCGCCGTTGAAGATGGACGAATTCAATTTGTTCCCAAGCAGTATGAAAATATGTATTTCTCCTGGATGCGAGATATTCAGGATTGGTGTATCAGTCGTCAGCTATGGTGGGGACATCGAATTCCAGCTTGGTATGACGCTAGCGGTAAAGTGTATGTTGGCCGCAACGAAGCAGAAGTCCGTAAAAAATATAGCCTGAATGATGATATAAAATTAAATCAAGATGAAGATGTGTTGGATACTTGGTTCAGCTCAGGCCTTTGGACTTTTTCAACATTGGGCTGGCCCGAACAAACTGAATTTTTGAAAAAATTTCATCCAACTGATTTGTTAGTCACTGGCTTCGATATTATTTTCTTCTGGGTTGCGCGTATGATTATGATGACCATGCACTTGGTCAAGAATCCGGATGGCTCACCACAAATTCCGTTTAAGACTGTTTATGTACATGGTTTGGTTCGTGACAATCAAGGCCATAAAATGTCGAAGTCCAAAGGCAATGTACTTGATCCTCTCGATATAGTTGATGGAATTGATTTGGATACCTTGGTACAAAAACGCACCACCGGTTTGATGAATCCGAAAGACGCACAAAAAATTGAAAAACTAACACGCAAAGAATATCCAGATGGCATTCAAGCCTATGGTACTGATGCCTTGCGTTTTACTTTTTGTTCATTAGCGTCAACGGGTCGTGATATTAAATTTGATATGGGACGTGTTGAAGGTTATCGGAATTTCTGCAACAAAATCTGGAATGCGACACGCTATGTACTGATGCAATGTGACGATCAAAACTGTGCGCAGGATGGCAGTTTGGACTACGAATTATCTGTCGCCGATCGCTGGATTATTAGCAAACTACAATTGGCTGAAAAAAACGTTGCTGAAGCACTTGACACTTACCGCTTGGATTTAGCCGCTCAAGCTATTTACGAATTTGTCTGGAATGAATACTGCGATTGGTATTTAGAATTATCCAAACCCATTTTGTTTGATAAAAGCGAAGGTAATGAGGCACTGAAAAAAGGTACACGCCGAACATTAATCCGTGTACTTGAAACCATTTTGCGACTAACCCATCCAATGATGCCATTTATCACCGAAGAGATTTGGCAAAAAATAAAACCTCTGGCCGGTGCAAAAGGTGAAACCATTATGCATGCGGCTTTCCCTGTTGCGAATGACAGCAAGATTGATCAGCAAGCTTTAAAAGATGTTGAATGGCTGCAAGCGGTTATTTTAGGTGTGCGCAATATCCGCGGTGAAATGAATATTTCTCCGGCAAAAGATCTCACCCTACTATTTAAAAATGGCAGCGCGGACGACAAACTGAAGCTTGACACCAATCAACAGTTTTTGAAGAAACTTGCATCATTGGAAAGTGTAGTTTGGTTAAATCCTGGTGATAAAGAACCCATGTCCACAACCACACTCGTTGGCCAGATGGAGATACTCGTCCCTATGGCTGGCCTTATCGATAAAGATGCGGAAATCGCACGTCTCACTAAAGAAAGCAATCGCTTGATACAAGATATTGAACGCACTGAAACTAAACTTGGTAATGCAGCATTTGTTGAAAAAGCACCAGCAGAAGTTGTGTCCAATGAACGTAATCGTGTTGCAGAAAATAAAATAGCGGTAGAAAAACTACGCGAACAGATTGAGAAAATCAGCGCCCTGTAATTCCCAACTTTCAAAAATGAATAATCTCTCTCAGATATTTCCAAGCAATGAGAGGGATTATTCCAATCTCAATACATTCTTAAAATCCAACAATATCCAATGTTTTTTGCGCCAACCCCTCCCAAAACCAATGTTTCGTTTTCCAGATGTTTGTCTATACTCACAGGACTAAGAAAATGGGGAACCCGCAATGAATGTTTTATCCAGTGTTCGTGCTCGCCTGACGGCCTTGGTTTGTGGTGGTGTCGGGTTGTTATTAGTTGTAGCCTGTATATCCGTACTTCAACTAAAACAACATATTCACGAATACAACCATCTAGTTTCGCATAATGTGAACTATGAACGTCAGATCAATGAACTTAATTTTGAGTTTAAAGTACAAATACAAGAATGGAAAAATGTCTTACTTCGAGGCAGTGATCCTGTGAAACAGGCGAAATATTGGTCGGAATTCACTCGCCTTCAACAAGAGATTCAAAAAAAAGGCGAGATATTATCTGAGAAACTTCCGAATGACCAAAGCAAGAAATTGCTTCTTAGCTTTCTTAAATTACATAACGAAAATCTGAAAAAATATGAAGAGGGAGTTAAAGTATTTGTGGCGTCTAATTTTATTCCTGGCGCTGGTGACAATGCAGTGACAGGCATAGATCGGGAACCCAGTAAGTTATTAAGTGATTGCGCAACATTCATAAAAACCAATTTAATCAATCTTGAAAATGAAATCGACGTGAGTAGTAGCAGGGTTGTATTTTGGTCAGAAACCTTGGTTCTTGGTTTTGGTATTAGCATCATTGTTATTACTCTTATATTACTCAAATCAAGTTTTGTTGCTCCTTTAAATAACCTTATCCAACACTTTAACTCCCTTGCATCAGGAAATTTTGGCGTGCGACCTACTGCAAGCGAACTGAAAGAATTTAATCTGCTCAATGAATATATTAATAAAATGCAAGACTCTCTAATAAACGCGATACAAGCTATGAAACATTCGTCCAGCACATTGGTAGAAGCAGCGACAAATATCTCAAAAAATGCAGCTTCAGTAACTGCAGACACAAATAATACTCAGGTTTCTACGGATCAGGTCGCGGCAGCTATCAACGAAATGACTGCAACCGTTCAAGAAGTTTCGAAAAACGCTTCAGGCGCCGCAGAAGCCGCTCGTGATGCCGATGAAAATGCTCATAAGGGACAGTCAATAATGGAACAAACTATTGTCAGCATTAAGCAACTCAGTGACAACGTTAACAACGTCAATGAAGCCATGATCCAACTCGAAACACAGACTGGCCACATAGGTGGAGTATTGGACGTCATTAAGAATGTTGCAGAACAAACTAATCTGCTCGCCCTAAATGCGGCAATTGAGGCCGCCCGTGCGGGAGAGCAAGGAAGAGGGTTTGCTGTAGTCGCAGACGAAGTGAGAGCACTTGCAAAACGAACTCAGGAGTCTACTGCAGAAATCCAGCAAATCATCGAAGCTGTTCAGCAAGGCGCAACTAAAGCGGCGCAAGCAATGAAGCTTAATCAGAGCACCACTATTACTGCAAGTGAAATGGCTACACAGGCAGATCAGGCGATAGTTGAAATATCCAGTGCAGTTTCACGCATTCACAACATGAATGCACAGATTGCAACAGCAGCAGAGGAACAAAGTTACGCAGCTGAGGAAATTAATCGAAACGTTATACAAGTTGCCAACTTGATTCAAAACGCAACCCAGAACGTTCAGAAATCAACTAAAATTGCACAGGAACTTAACTTATCTTCACAAGAGCTCGAAAAACAAATCTCTTATTTCAAAATTTAGTTACACAAGTAATAAAGCACCTTGATCAAGATTTTAGTAAAGGTAGTTATTTAAGATCAAAAATACTCAGTTGTTTATAAGCTTCTGCAACTGTAAAAAAGGAACCAAAAATTACAATGAGATCGCCCTTTTGACTATCATTTAATACCTTTTTTATGCACAGATCCATTGCACCAAAAGCCTTTGGTTGCAGCGATAAAATTTCCAAATTTTCTGTCAACTGATCAATGCTAGCCGCACGTGGCAAAAAAGATAAATCAACTAAATACCAATGATCAATTATCGATTGTAAATTTCGTAAACTTTCGAGACGATCTTTATCGAACATCATTGCCATCAATGCATAAATTTTTGCCTGAGGATTTTTAGTTTGCCAACTTGATAATCGCTTTGCGAGTAAAGACGTTGCTGCCGGGTTATGGGCTACATCTAAGACCCATTCACGGTTATCCCTTCGAAATTGCTGAAAGCGCCCAGGAATTCGCAAATCCGCTAGCCGATTAAATAAATCAAGTGCATTGAAATCAAGTTTTAAGATACTGGCCATTTGCAATGCCGCAGCAAGACTTGGCAACGGTAAATGAGGTAAAGGCCACCATGAATATTCATCTTGCGAATTATTCCACCAACGCCACATTTCCCCATCCACTTGATAAAAATAATCTTTACCAACAAAAAATGGAATCGCATTAATTGTATTGGCAAAATTGATTAATGATTCAGGTGGATTTATATCGGCGCAAATTACTGGGCAATTGGCACGCATAATTCCCGCTTTTTCAAAACCAATTTCTTCTCGAGTATCTCCCAACCAATCCTGATGATCCAAATCAATACTGGTAATTATTGCTATATTGGCGTTCAGAATATTCACTGCATCCAATCGGCCACCTAGCCCTACTTCTAACACCATTGCTGTGACTTGTTGTTTTTTAAATAAATAAAATGCAGCCAAGGTACCGTATTCAAAATAGGTCAGGCTGACAGAAATTTGCTCGCAAGCTTCTGCAATCATATCAAAAGCTTCACAAATCGATGCATCATCTGCATACCCCTCGTTTATTTGAATGCGTTCGTTGTATTGCAAAAGATGAGGAGAGGTATAAACACCAACTGAATATCCTGCTGCTCGTAAAATAGCTGAAGAAGCAGCCACGCAGGATCCTTTTCCATTGGTACCTGCTACAGTCACAATGAGTGATTGAATCGATAGTAAATCAAGATATGAGGCAACCTGAGTGATGCGCCCTAAACCCAAATCTATTTCGTTGGGATGTGATTGCTCTAACCAGGTAAGCCAGGTATCGAGCGTGTCGTGTTTCGAGAGATGTGTCATTGAAAAATAATATTCAATGATTCAAAAAGACGGCTGTTATACAGCCGCACGAAGAGTCAATTTCGACAGAATGGATGCCAATTTATCACGCATTTCGCTACGAGGAATAATCATGTCAATTGCGCCATGCTCCAACAAAAATTCAGCGCGCTGAAACCCTTTTGGTAATTTTTGACGAATGGTCTGCTCAATAATACTCGGACCCGCGAAACCCGCTCTTGATCCTGGCTCTGCGACATTCAAGTCACCCAGCAATGCGAGACTGGCAGACACACCACCATAAACCGGATCTGTCATCACAGAAATATAGGGCGTACCTTGCATACGTAAACGTTCGATCACCGCACTGGTTTTTGCCATTTGCATTAATGAAATTAATGCTTCCTGCATACGTGCACCGCCAGTTGCAGAAAAACAAATCAAAGGAATATTTTCTTTTAACGCCAAAGTTGCTGCGCGCGTAAAACGCTCACCAACAACGTAACCCATTGATCCACCATGAAAGGCAAATTCAAATGCAACCGCCACAATCGGCATACCTTTTAATTCACCACGCATAGCAATCAGGGCATCTTTTTCGCCTGTGTCTTTTTGCGCAGTTAACAAACGATCTTTGTATTTTTTAACATCTTTAAATTTCAGACGATCAACCGGTACTACCTCGGTCGCTAATTCTTGACGATGCTGGGGATCTAAAAACATCTCCAATCGCGCTCGGGCGCGTACACGCATGTGATGATTACACTTAAGACAAACATCAAGATTTTTTTCTAATTCTGGCTTGTAAAGCACCGCATCACATTTGGGGCACTTTTCCCACAACCCTTCAGGAACTTTATTACTGCGTTTTGCTTCTGATTTGGAAACACTCGGAATAATTTTGTCGAGCCAACTCATAGTTTTTTCTCGTTTTGGTTACTCAAGGGGGCGCATTCTACTGCACCCGGATCTATTTGCCCAACAGTGTATGAAGCTGGTCGGAATTCTGGGAAGAATCGCTACACGTTTTAACACCATGAGCATTGAAAATTCTGGACATAAAAAAACCGGAATAGTTTCCTATTCCGGTTTTTGATAAGAAGAGATTAAACCAACTTCTCTTTGATACGAGCAGCTTTACCAGCCAAATCACGCAGATAGTAAAGTTTGGCTTGACGTACATCACCACGACGCTTCAGTTTGACACTGTCGATTAATGGGCTGTGAGTTTGGAAAGTACGTTCGACGCCTACGCCGTGAGAAATCTTACGAACGGTAAACGCCGAGTTTACGCCACGGTTACGCTTGGCAATAACTACACCTTCAAAGGCCTGAACACGCTCGCGATCACCTTCTTTTACTTTTACGTTAACTATGACGGTATCGCCTGGAGAAAACTCAGTTACCTCAGCTTTCAGTTGTTCTTTGTCCAATGCCTGGATAATCAAATTAGTCATTTCAAACTCCTGGAGTCTTTAGCTTCACAGCTATTTATTTGTCGTTTTCAAGGTCTCGACGAAATTCCGTCAACAGCACCTGCTGTTCCTCAGTTAGTTTTATTGCGTGCAATAAATCTGGCCTTCTTTGCCAGGTTCGACCGAGCGATTGCTTTAATCGCCAGCGCCTTATATGCGCATGATTTCCTGACAACAACACATCAGGCACACGCATTCCATCAAAATCTTCCGGTCGGGTGTAGTGTGGACAATCCAGCAAACCATCAGTAAACGAATCTTGCTCTGCTGATTGCTCATGCCCTAGGGCACCTGGCACTAACCGCGTAATGGCATCCACCATCACCATAGCAGCCAACTCACCACCGCTTAATACATAGTCACCAATTGACCATTCTTCATCGATCAAGGTCTGAATCAGACGCTCATCTATTCCTTCATACCGACCAGCAACTAACACCAGATTAGTCCGAACTGCCATAGATATAGCGGCTTGCTGATTAAACACTTTTCCCTGAGGCGACAAGTAAATCACTTTCGCTGTATCACCTGCCCAATTTTTTGCCGCTTCAATGGCATCACGCAGAGGCTGAACCATCATCAACATACCTGGACCACCGCCATAAGGCCGATCATCCACTGTTTTGTGCTTGTCCATGGCAAAGTCCCGAGGACTCCAAGTAGCCAGCTCGACTAGTCCTTGACGAACCGCACGACCACTGATGCCAAAATCACTCACAGCCTTCAGCATCTCTGGAAACAAAGTAACTAAGGCAATTTTCAGAGCCATTAAAACTCCGGATCCCAATCAACTCGTATTTCACTTTTATCAAGATTCACTGACAGAACAAACTGATCAGGAACATAGGGAATCAAACGTTCAGTCTTGTCGATGCTCTGATCATCCGGTGATACCACCAGTACATCGTTTGCACCTGTCTCCATAAGTTTGGACACTATCCCCAAACGCTTTTCAACGCCTTGATATTCAGTGATCACCGCTAAACCTTGAAGCTGACTCCAGTAAAACTCACCTTCGTCCAAATCAGGAAGCTGATCACTTGGTACTGCAATATCAACCGAGGTATAGCCACCAGCCACATCCCGATCATCCACCCCCACAATATGCACCACAAAGGCATCACCATGCGGACGAACTTCGTCTATCTCAACCTGCTTCACCCCATGCTGCGTTTTCAGCATCCAGGGATGGTAATCAAACAGATTTTCGGCCGGCGAAGTGTAAGAATGCACTTTCAACCAACCTTTAATGCCATAAACCGCTGTGAGTCGCCCGACATTCACCAAATTGGATTTTTCGGACACCATGCGAGTTATTAAGCTGCTTTCTTGCTGTCTTTAACCAACTTGGCAACACGGTCACTCAATTGAGCACCTTGAGCTACCCAATGAGCCAAACGATCTTGATCAACCCGCAAGGTTTCTTCAGCACCGCGAGCAACCGGGTTGAAAAAGCCAATACGCTCGATAAAACGGCCATTACGAGCACTGCGGCTGTTGGTAACAGTTAAATGATAAAAAGGGCGAGCTTTAGAACCGCCACGAGACAAACGAATAGTGACCATTGAGGTTTTTCCTGTAGTTGTCAGAAGGAGCCTCAGGCTCCGGTTAAAATTGTGAGTCGAAATGCAGGATCATCGATGCATTCCGAAAGGCGCGGCATTCTAAGGGAAAGATAGGGGTTTGTATAGACTTGAATCAGTTTAGCTTCATATCCTCATATGGATTAACATCAGGTAATTCAATTGCCTGAGCAAAGCCTGGAAGATGGAGCTCATTAGCATCCATGGTAATCTTTGATTCATCAATCAAACCTTCACCAAAATGATAAATGGTATCAAACTGACCTTTGAGTGCGGCTTGATTGTATACTTCGGCTTTAATACGCGTCTTTTCTCTTCGTGATTGATAGTTAGACATTGCTTCCGCGCCGTAACGCTTGACAAGCATTTGCTCAACTTTATGTGGGGCGATCACGCTAGCAGTAGCGTTATTGCCACCAAAGCCCTTTGAATTGATAAACACCAAATCGATATCATTGGGTTTACGAATTTGATCTTTATTCGAAATAACTAAGCGTTCTGCAAATACATCATCAGCAACTCTATCAATCGTCTTTATGCCTGGAATAATACCCTGATGAAAAATTCCCAGGCTATTAATTAATTGCTCACCGCTTGCTGCAGCTAGCGAGTGACCAACATAGGACTTTATTGCAGTGACTGGCCAAGATTTAATATCAAATACTTTGGCTACACGATCAAAAATTTGCGATTCAGTTACTCGATTTTGAGGTGTGCTCGAACCGTGAGCTTGAATCATCGAATGATGACGAACAGAGTCTTCACCTAAAAGCGCTACAGCTGAGGCCACCGCTTTTGCCATAGTAATGTAGTTACCCGGGCCAGGTGCAGATATGGATTTTTTAAACCCATCAGCATTAACAAATACATCACCAACTGCTGCATGAATATCCGCACCTAGCTCCATTGCTAATGCATCATCCATCAACACAATATATTGACTGGCTTCTGCCATAGTGAAGCCCACATTCTCACCAAAGGGGCGACTGGTTCGACGAGGATCTGCAACATCGGTATTATCTAATTTTTTTAATTTTTCTTCGCTGGCTAGTGCACCCATAGTGGAATAGCCGTCTATGATTTCTTGCAAAATGGGCGCTTCGGCATTGCCTATAATAGCCACACGAATTTTTCCTGCGGTTATGTCATCCACCGCAGCCTGCAAGTTATAAAGAAACGAAGCACAAGCACCAACTAAAGCTCCTGTCTGCCCTACACTGCCAAGAATATAAGCATTAACAAAATCAGCTGGCATGGTATTCAAACCAAGAGGACACTGTTTGGCACTAACACGATCTCCTTTTAATCGTGATTGCAAGAGACCACCAAAGCCATGCGAATCCATCTGACTCATGACATTACTAGCATAAACTACGACTTGGTCTGGCTTAACCGAATCAATTATCTTCTGCCATTCAATTCCAATCGAACGAACTGCATCAGAAGCACCTATAACAGCCAACTGCAACGCACGAGGATGATAGTGAGAGGAATAGAGAGAACCTGGATTGAATCCACTAGGCAGCTGCCCTGCCGATTTAACCGGAATATCGCGATAGCTATCAAATTTAACTTCAAGACCTGAAGGAGCTGTCACCCTGACCTTATCCTCATCAATGTCAGCCAAAGTCCAAGATTCGGGTACAGGTTCAGGCAAATCACGACGACGCATTTCAAAGACCAATGGCTTATCACCACCTAAAACAGCGTGCTTTTGCCAAAAGGCCGCATCTACATCAAAAAAAGTCTTTTCAATACGGCGAATCAGGGTTCCTTGAATGACCGATTCACCAAAACGACTTTCAATTTCTGATAGATTTAGCTCAAGCCCCAGCTCGTCTCTATAAAATCCATTTTCATAAGTGATCAATCCCATCAGTACTGCCAATCCAGCAAGCATTTCTTGTCTCTCATCTACCGACAGACTTTCCATTATCATCCGGCGATAAGCTTGATGGCCTGATGCACGCCCAGCTGCGCTAAAACCGCCAAAGCCGACAATGACAGGTAGGGCTCTTTTTGAAGATGAAGACATAATGGCAACTCGAAGACATTTTGATGACAGTCTATGAGTAATAAGGTCTTATTTCTTTTGTTTTTTAGCCATTTTTTAGTGTATTTTAGCCAGAATGAATTATGAGGACGTAAAATGCTAAAAGTTGGATTTCTACTTTGTGAAAACATGCTGGCTACCAGTACAACCTTGCCGATGGAAATGCTCTTGGCAGCTGAAAGTGCAGCAAAGCAACAATTAAAATCTCGCGAACCGCTGCTACAAATCACAACCCTCGCAACTCAGCGCGGGGCCATCAAAACACAAACAGGAATAGCATTAGTTGCTGATGAGTTGATCGCGGATGTCGAAAATTTAGATCTGCTTTACCTGCCAGGACTCTGGCGTAATCCTCAACCAACAATAAGCAAAAATCCTGATGTCATTAAATGGCTACAACAATTGCACCAAGCCGGAACACCGATTAGTGCCGTAGGCACCAGCGTGTGCTTTTTAGCTGAGGCGGGATTACTGGATAACAAAGTTGCAACTACTCATTGGTATTACTTCGAACAATTCCAAAAGCACTATCCAAAAGTACATCTGAAACGCGAATATTTTATAACTCAAGCTGACAGCATTTATTGTGCTGCTAGCGTAAACTCTCTTGCAGATTTAACAGTGCATTTCATCTCTCGTTTCTTCTCAAAACAAATTGCACTACATGTCGAAAAGCATTTCTCGCATGAAATTCGAAAATCTTATGATAAGAGTGCTTACTTTGATCGCCTGCAAAAGCCTCATCCGGATGAAGACATTATACGAATTCAAGACTGGCTGGAATTACATTACAATCAACCAATAAGCTTTGAAAAGCTAGCCACGAAATTTGATTTAAGCGTCCGAAGTTTAAATCGACGATTTAAAGATGCCTTGGATCAAACACCAAGTGATTATTTACAACAAATTCGAATTAACAATGCAAAAGAATTACTACAAAACACCAACCTCTCTATTAACGAAATTGCAGATAAAGTTGGATACCCTGATCCGAGTTATTTCACCAGCACATTTAAGAAGCGTTTGAACACAACACCTATCTCCTACAGAAAAACAGTGAGAGCAAAACTTTTTCAAAGCCAGAAATAAAAATGCCCGGTTCAACCCGGGCATTCATTGAAAAACAGCTATTATGCCGCTTGCGCATCATTTTTGTGGTCTAAAACACCAGATGATGAATTTACTGTAATAGGAATGCTACGAGGTTTGAGCGACTCTGGAATAACTCGCTGAAGATCGACATGAAGCAATCCATTCTGATAGTTTGCCGACTGTACTTGAACATGATCAGCCAATTGAAATTTCCGCTCAAAACTGCGTGCTGCTATCCCTTGATACAAATAAGTTTTTTCCTGAGAATCAGTGGGTTTATTTGCTGATACAGTCAGCAAATTTTGATTCACCTCTATTGAAACTTCTGAAGCATCAAATCCTGCTACAGCCATGGTAATACGATATTTATCTTCACCCGTTAATTCAATATTGTAAGGTGGATAAGCTGTCTGACTTTGTTCTGAACGCGACAAATTGTCGAGTAAGTTTGCCATGCGATCAAAACCAATTGCGGAACGATATAATGGAGAAAGATCAAAACTACGCATAATAATATCCTCATAGAGCAATATTCAAAAAACAACCAATTTATTTGGCACCCATTGTAAGCCTCATCGAGCACTTACAATAGCTATATGAAGACTACCGCGTATTTTTCAAGGAGAAAATTTAATATTTTTTTATTTTTTAATGCCACCGTAAAAGAAAAACAACCAACGTGGTGTTTCACAATAACCAATAAGAATATTTGTCTTCTGCTCATACATAAGGAATAGCTGTCTGCAAAACTCAGGCCTAAAAGTTATTTAGACCAAGGAATCAATTAGTTAACTAATTCCCTAGACTTTCTTAGCACATTAAATTCTAATTCGAGAGCAAAAAGGTATTAATTAACGGCATTATTTGCTTGAATTTTTATTCAAGAGTATCAATATAGATCGGGAGCTTTGGAACTATTCGAACAAAAAATTGCCTAGAATAAATGCCAACTCAACAATTGATACTAAGGAGTCTTAATGATGAAACCTGCTGTAGACGTTGTATATCGTGACCTAGATTCTTCCGCCGCGCTAAATGAAGTTATTGCCAAAAAGCTCGCCAAACTCAGTCGCTACTCAGACCAAATAGTTCGAAGCCGCGTTGTTTTAGACGCACCTCACAACCATAAACACAAAGGTAAACAATTTAGAGCCTCTATCGAACTGGATATAAAGGGACATCCGTTCGCCGTAACTCAGGATGACGAATCAATTCATATAGCTGTTAGGGATGCGTTCTACACTGCAGAACGCAAAGTGAAGGAACTAACATCTCGGCAACGCAGCCTGCGTTAGCTGGCCCCCGAAATCGGAGTAATCCGATTTTATTCCCTGTCCCGTCCTAAAATAAGTTGACGGTTTTTGTTTAAGCCAGCTCCTGCAAAGAGCTGGCTTTTTCATGCACGTCTTCCGGGGTTTTCATCCCGAGGCTCAAGTGCGGCCTTAAACGATTATA